>Ga0209755_10004249_pt1 | contig 17115 bp, 12 predicted proteins | sample TergutCo191P1_FD_187301 | JGI IMG/M metagenome (GOLD analysis project Ga0209755, IMG submission 187301) | Cornitermes sp. P1 segment gut microbial communities from Petit-Saut dam, French Guiana - Co191P1 (SPAdes) (version 2) | ecosystem: Host-associated > Arthropoda: Insects > Digestive system... | reverse complement strand
ACAGACTTCGCAAGTAAGGTGATATCTGCGAGGCACCATCAGGTCAGTTTAATTACTGCAGCAGATTTTACTACTTTTCCATTCCCCATCTAATAATGTGAAGATATAAAATACAGTAAACTGTAATTTTACCTGTATCTATATGTATGGGTATGAAACTTGGTCTCTGTCTCACATTAAAAGCAGATTGAGGGTGTTTGAGAGCGGGTTTGGTAAGACTTTAAGACCTAAGAGGGGTAAGTGACAACAGGCTGAAGGAAATTGAAATCAGGGCCTTCCTAATTTATATTCCCCACAAAATATTAGCATGATCAAATCGAGAGGATGAGATGGGTGCCATATGTAGTACACATGGGAGAGATGATAAATATCATGTTTTGGCTATAAGTTATGCTGTATGTTGTTTTAGTCACCGGAGAACAGTGAGGAAAGTGATGTGTCAGCTCAGCAGCAGCAGCAGCAGCAGCAGCATGCAACAGCAACAGCTGTAGCCTTCACTACTGCAGGACCAGGGCAGGAGATGCTAGTACATTTTAACTTCAACAAAGACAGAGAGGGACTTTTCAGACCGGACGAGCATGCAGCTCTACAGAGGTATGTGTTGTCACAATATTTATTCTAATGCCATGATTTTTGCTGTGTACCATTATGCATTCTAGCTGAATGAATCATGTAGCATCATATCATGATTATTATGAGTTACGAATTGCATAAGAATGGGAGTGATGGAGCTATGCCTTGTTTTAGAAGTTCTAGACCAGCATTTTCTGGAAAAGAATGAGAAACGTGTAATAAATCTCATTCAGGATATCTGGTTTCTGTCTGGAGTCAAGTCTTACCAAATGCATAGAAGGAAGTATTTTCCCAGCGAGATTTTGTGGGGCATTCATGTGCTAGACCACTCTTGGCTCGTGGGATCACCTTGATTTTCTTCTCATTTCACATCTGACCTTAGTTCTCCAGCCCTTAATTCATCAAAACACACCATACTAAAATTTTCCCTGCACATTTTATGATTTTTAAGTGCATGTTTGGGAATTGTAAGTTAAGACATGAATGGTTAGAGGGAGTACGTAGAGGTTGTTTCTGAAATACACAGCATCTGTTATGTGTTTTGTGTATGGAGAGTGAAACAAGTCTGTAAATGTGCATCATTTGACATTTGTTGTTGAATTGTGGCCCACTGAAAAGAGAAGTACTGTGTGAGTGCTTGATCATATCTGCCTTGCACTGGCCCCACCACAAGACCCTCCCCTGTTATGCTCAAACATGTGTTGTTCAGCATGCAGTGTGATGTGACAGTGTTCTGCAAGTTCATAAATTCTGTGGCACGCATTTGTGGAAATGGCTGATATGCACATTATGTTCAGCTGTGCATATGGGAGTGAATTTGCTGCACAAGATCTGTATCAGTACACACTTCCTGGTCAGTGACTTCTGGAGAGACATTTTGTAGCATTAGTAAGCACCTTAGGGAAGGAGGGTAATTGTGTGTTTGGCGGTAGAATGATGACGTCAGAGCACAGAATATATGGACACCAAAGCTGGAAAGCAGACTGCTGCATGATATTCCTGTACATCCTCGAACCAGCATACAAAAAATCACAGGTGAAAAACATGTGAATTAATGGTTTAGTGATTTCTCCACAAGCACGTTCTCTACCCATACCACCTCCAGCAAGTACGAAGTCTGTGGGCATAAGATTACTGTGGAAGACTGGAGTTTTTCAGTGGCTTCTACACTGGTTCAACAGTAAGCTTCCCCCCCCCCATGTTATCATAGACATGTCGTTTACCCATAATAGTATTGTGAACTTCTGTAGGTGACATTGATGGGCAGATGTCACTCCACTTTTAATTATTTTGTCATGATACTAACAAAATATTTTGAATAAATGCATGGCAGGCATGAAAGGAGACACACCAGTAACTCCACATGTTGTTTGGCGCCTCTTTTTGTAATTTTTTTTATCAGAGAAGTGTGATGTAGGAGTCAGTCATTTGTTAACAAACAGTTTCCTGTGACTGGTTTTTACTTCGTACTTTATCCTTCTCCTCCTAGAATAAAATGGGCCATAACTGAAGGAGGAAACATGCAAGGACATACATATATGTGGCTATTTTTCATTGTCTTTGTGCATATATTATGTCCTAAAGTGCTATTTTGCATTTCAGATATGTGCCATATATGGTATTTTTACATTTTTTAAAAATAAAAACGAAACTCTTATTCACCATGTTTATGTAAAATGTGCATCTGTAGGTTCAGAAGATATCTGAGCTATACTTCAAACTGAACTCTTAACTTCTTGTGGTAATTTTGTTTACTGACACCCTCATGAGTTATGCAGTAGTCATGAATTAGTCATAGAACTGTCCAAGCAGCCATTCTTATTTTGCTGTTTATCAGTGTAAAAATGAGACGTAAAAATCATTCAGAAACATGCTTGCATGAGTCATTAACCCCTGCATACGATCCCTCCCCCTAGGCCTTGTTATTTCATCAAGACTGAAAGACATATCAGTTTGATAATGACATTGATGATGTTAGTTATGTTTATGAGCTGCAGCTTTGCAGTTGAGTGTCAGTCTTTAGAAATGCAGTTTAGTGTGGTATAGCTTATAGCAAAGACTAGCACACAACCCCACACTGCATTCTGGCAACTAGAACTTTGTTCAATTCTTTGTTTTTGTCAGAACATATGGCATCAAATTGTTATTCCTTCCAAGGGCCAATATTTGCCCTGCTTTGTGTGAAGTGTTTTGGTTGGTTGTTGGAAGAGGTTTGTCTTCCACATCCTATGACCTGAGATCAAGGCACTCCACAGTCTTCTTGCATTAGCTCCATGGAAACTCCAAGCCCGAATTGTTGGTGTGTTAATTTTATCCCAAAACTTTTGTGTTTTATTGATATGAATATGACTCTGCCTCTGAACAGCACAGTAATTTTATCGTCTGCCAAACATTTAGCAGAGCTGTAATATGTAAAATATGTGTCATTGAACCTTCGAAATATAATTCTCATTTTATTGCTCATAAAGGAAAGACACAGAATTGCTGAATGGATGGACATAAACTGGAAATTATGGAGCACAAAATATCTCATATAGTACCTGGAATTAAGAAATAATGGGAGGTAATATTCAGTACAATCATTTGCTACTGATGGGTGGTTGTGAATATTGAAAACAAAGGTGAAGAGCAGATAAAGTTCTTGTGATGTATCGGAATGAAATAAATTTGACGTTTATCCCACGTGGCACTAACTGGTTTGAGAAGTGGGAGTCTGTGTTCCTTTCTTCTTTTCCTTTATATTCTGAGGTGGAGTATGAGGCATGTTTTTCATTAGCTCTTTTAATGGCAGCCTGTGACCACCAACAGATGTGTCATTCAGAAAGCTGCTGGATCACAGCTAAAACTGTGTAGTATTGTAATGTAATACAGTACTGTAATGTAATGTAGTAATGTAACGTACTAGCACATTTCTGTACTGATTATTTTCACCAGTGAAATATAAATTGTTAAAGGTAATGTTGTCCCTTTGCACACCATGCAGGCATATGGTGAGAGTAGACGTATACTGCACTTGTTTGTAATCTCAGAACTACATGCAGGTGAAAGGCCAGCTTCATATCCCAGCCATCCACTTTTACTCTGGGGGAAATAATTACTGGTACCCATTGAACTGGAGAATGGTTGGGCCCCAGGGGTGGTGTGGATATTTTGGAAAAGAAAAGAATCTTGCACCTGACAGAAAACAAGTCTCAGATTATCCAGCCCATAGACTGGCCACAACACCAACTCATTATTAAGTGGAAATAAATTTGAAAGGTGTGTTGTTATAGATGGAGTTTTTCAAAACTTTGGCAATGGTTAGATGGATTCATTCCTGACAGCATACTTTTTTTTTTAACTTTTAGGTTTAAAAAATGTATTAAGGACAGTGTCTAATATTAACAGCTGCAGAAATAGGCACAGTTATTTCGTTATAAGGAAAACTTGTACCTCCTGAGATTAAGTACATTTATCATTTTTCACTGTGGCTTCTCTTCCAGAACTTTGTCTCAAATAAGATGGTCATTGCTAGTGAGAGATCTATAAAAGAACTGATATGAAGGAGTCATTCACCTTTGTGTCTGGTTTGTTGGTGACATTCTGAGAAACTTCTTTCAGTGTCTCAAGTCCCTACACTGTTAACTGCATTTTGTCCATGGGTTTAAGTTATTGCAGATGCAGGTGTAAGAGACAAATTATATTCACTGTTTGATATTGGTAATCATTTTAATAAAAAATAGTATGCCTTGAAATATAAGTTTTGAACATTAGTGACTCAGCACATGTAACTTGCACCTGTGTCATTATTTTTCCTTACTATGAAGCAGATGGTTGTCTGTTTGCTGGCCAGAAGCAGCTGAAACAGACCAGTATCCATATTTTGTTCCTTCATGCTCTGCTGGCCAGAAGTAGCTGAAATAGACCAATATCCATTTATTGTACCTTCAAGCCCATTTTTTACTGACCCATATTGAATTCATAATAGAATATGTTTTTAACAACAGAAGGGAATCAGTTGCAAGTTACATCACAGTCGTGATACTCAGACATTCAATTTTTGAAGTGCATTTTTGTGTGCTTTTTTTTTTTTATTAGATCTTCGATAGCTCAGATTGGTGAATTTCTGCGCATGAAGAATGTAAATATTATTGATGGCACTTCGGGCCCCACAGCAACACTTGTGGAAGTAGCTGCAGCGCCAAATACTCCTCGGCCTTGCGAACGCTGTGGCAAAATATTTGCCACACTTGAAGAACTTCATTCACATTCACCATGCACTTGCTCGACAAATCATGAATCAGAAAACAGTGGTGCAGACAGGAACGCTGGTAATGCAGCAGGCACTGGTGGTAACTTTGGTTGCGAAATCTGTGGTAAGCCATTCAAAAGAAAAGAACACTTGTTTCAACATAGGAAACTCCACACTGGTGAAAGGCCATATGTCTGTGTGTCTTGTGTGAAGGCGTTTAGTCGTAAGGAGCATCTGGTCCGACATGCTGTATCACACACGGGACAGAAGATGCATGGTTGCGACCTGTGTGGAAAAAGTTTTAGTCGAAAGGACAATTTACACAAACATCGCAAAACACATGGTATAGCTGGGCCATATATTTGTGAAACATGTGGTAAATCTTTTGTTGTGAAACACTATTACCTGATGCATCGAGGAAGCCATGCCACTCCAGGTTCGTCAGTGACAAACAGTGATGGAACTGGTGAAGGTAATGGCACAAGTGCAACAGCAGAAAATCCCCTCCCATACAAGTGTGACATCTGCAGTAAGGGATTTGCAATGAAACAGTACCTTATTACACATAAACAGAGGCATCGTAGTAGGAACCAACAACAGTTACAGAGTGGGCAGGAAGCAACAAATTCATCTAATTTGGGGCAATCACAAAATAACCAGATCAAAGTAGAGAGTGTTGGTACTAGTGAGACTCATGTGACTGGAGCCCTTAGTCACAATAATGTTCCACTGACAACAATTAATAACACTGCTCTTCTCACACCAAACATCTTACACCATGTGACAACGCAGCCAAGTGCTGGAAGTACTGCCGGAAATAACTCTGCTACTGCAGCCATGATTCAGGTCTCATCAGCTGCTGCCACTGCCTACCTCTGTACTCCAGCATCAGTAGCTGCTAATGAATTGCTTGAAACTTACAGGAGATTGCACTCTGCATGATAGTGGTTGGGAAGGATGAGTTTAACAGTGACTTTTTGCTCCATTTTGGTAGATTCAGTTTCAGAGTTTTTAGTTCACATTAAGAGTCTCTTCTTACACTGCTAATACTGCTAGACATGGTAATAAAACAGGTATTGTAACTTGCTGGTAAGTAGCATTTAGCAGAACACGGAAGTTACTGTCATTTCTTTAGAGTTTATTATTATTTTAGTTGAAGAAGACAATAAATACATTTTATGATATTACTGTTTATATAAACCTATATTGATTCATTGTACAGAGCAGCTCATCTGTAGCTGGATTGTCATTTATGGAAATAATTAAATCACAACAGATATATGTGTGATTTAATTGTTTTACCCCTTGTAACATGATGTGAAAGAGGTAATTTGGTTTTATTAAATTTGGTTGAAGCCACACTTTAGTTGCATTTCCCTAGAAAGCAGTTGATACTTATATGTAAGTAAAAAGTGACCAGGTTAAAAATTACAAAAACTGCATTGCTGGAGACAGAACAGTGAGCAAATATGTACAGTTCCTGAATGTACCTAAAGGATGTGCAGATGGTTTTAAAGGTTGTAAAAATGTTGGGAGTCGGCTTATGTTGATGAGCTGGTGAGTCATGGGTAGGGGATAACTTAGTCCCTGTGCATGTCATGAAGGCATATAGGGAGAGGAGAGGTATAGCTCCACTCATTCATCACCTTGGCCCTCTATGGAGATGAGTGATCAGCTTCATGCACCAGCCACTTCACTCGAGGTGTCAGAACCCACAGTACTCATTGAATGGGAGTTTGGGTGGGTCGTAGAGCTGGTCTGGACATCTTCAGAGAAGAAAAAGTTATTTTTCCACTGTCAGAAGTCAGACTCTGGGCAGCTGCTGTGAAGTCTAGGCATAGGTGAAAGAACAGTGGTTAGTGTCCAATATAGTAATTAATCAGGCATTGCTTCTTGACTTTTAGACCAGTGCTTTTCAACCTTGTACATTGCAACCATTTGTAAGAAATACATTTTTCCTTGCATTTAAAAACAGAAAATAATATATTTTGAGATAATAGCAATAGAATAATATAAGTGCTGTGTGGGTTGAACAAATTAGTATGTCCCAGTTGAGTTTATTTGTTGTGTGGCAAGGCCAGAATGGCCTGAGCATTGTGTCTATAAGGCTGAATCTTCAGCACCCTTGCAGCAGCCTAGGTAATGATTGGCCTGGGTGGCATATACCATGACTACAAGAGTGTTGCTTTAAAGGTGTTTGTTTTCCTGGTGCAATGGATGTGCGTGTTTGTCTTTTATAATTTGTCTCCAGTTCAGAATACTTGTTGACTGTGCTGTGTGTATATGAGATCAATTAATAACCATGTGGTGGTGGAGGATTTTATTTCTTAAATTCTTACTAAGCTGCCACTTATTCCCATGTATTATTGACGTAAGTTGTGAAACTCAGCAGATAATCAGCCGTACATTGAAACAGATATGCACTTCTTGTCAAAAGGGTTCACTTTGCAGATGTGTCCATATGTCAATCAAAAGTATGTGAGTTTGTTCCTTTCCTATGTTTTTAATCTTGTCAGTGTCAAAAATCCTGATTCACATGTGTTATTGTGAATAACATAAGTAACAGCACATTTTTCTTACCAGTAGAAATTCTCTTTTAAATCATAACCAAATACATTGACATTCAGTATATTCATTTGTTAGGTTGAAGAACTAAGTTGCAGCAATTCATTTTCTCACCCATGTACCAACTTTTGTTTCATTGCTAATGCAGAATTTTGAAAAGCAAAAGGATCTTTTATTGTACAGGTTTTCTTCAAAAATTTTAATCTGCTTTCTGGAAAGTAATGACTGACACTTGTCACACAGCAACAACTTGTAACTGTATGGCAGATATTTAAATCATTTTGTCTTCTTAATTGATAACATTTCATGAAAGTTTTGAAACTGTTTTGTGGAATAATATAGTAGCCTATAAGTGATGCTTACCTGCACTGATGATTTTTGGAACTGGATATATTCACATGCTCATGTAGTTTCAATTAAAGTAGTTTAAGGGTTGGGAAAGTTCAGCTCAGTTTGCCATCTATTATCCAGCTGTCATCCCAGAAAACATGTGCTAAATTGGGCTGTTTTTCAGCTAGAAAAGGTGAAACTTGCTTCTGAGATTGTGCATTCTGATTGGTACTTTGCCACATGACAACTAGTGAACTAAAAAGTAAACATGTTTCATTAACACCAGTCTCATAAAAAAGTATCTTAAAACGTTGATTACAAAGTTGGCTTTCTGTAATTAGATTAACAACTTGTGTTGCTTCTTTCAGTGCTTTTGTAAGGTAAGAAGCACTGTTGTTTGATGTCAGGTTCACTGTATATAGAACAGTGATTTAAAACTGGCATCACTGATCTTACAGTAACTCCACTTTAGCTTACTATTATACTTGCAGCACCACTTAGCTTTTACCCCTGTTTGTGTCTTCCAGCTATACTCATACTTTCTGTCCTTTATTATTTGTACTTCTTGTCAGATATTAGAATGATTAAGTCAAGGAGGATGAGCTGGTTAGGGATGTGGCATGTCTGGGACAAGATAGGTAGGCATACAGGTTTTCAGTGAGAAAACCCTGATGGAAGGAGACCACTTGGAAGACCTGGGAATAGACAGGAGGGTATATTAAATAGGATTTTAAAGAAGTAAGATTTGAGAGAGTGTACTAGAATATTCTGGTTCAGGACAGGGATCACTGATGGGCTGTTGTAAGCACAGTAAAGAAAAATGTGGGGAATTTCTTCACAAGCTGAGGAGCTGTGAAGGCTGTTCCAATAGTTCGTGGACTGTGAGCACAGTGTTGGTTTAAAATTATGTCATGGTTGGTTCATGATTGGGCATGTTTTAAATGATTAACACTACCATGTTGTTTTGCATTTAGTCCTAACATGTTTGTTGTTGAATAAAGACATATGATTTAAAGGACGTGTGCCTAGGTGATTTTGTAAAACCGTCATTAATAGAGACAGTGCATCAAGAATCATACCTGACAGTTTTACATTGCGTATGGGAAGCATTGTGCAAGAAACGACTTGTAACTTTGGCTGGTACTTAGCTGGATTCTTGCACTTGGCACTCTCCATCCAGAAGTTCCTTATGAGAAATTATGTGCTTCCACAGCTCCTCTACAGCCCTAGTCTTTCTCCAGCAGACTTTCCTGTTTCTGAAGTGGAAGTGTAAAAGGTCATTGACCGAATCAGTAGAGGAGATACAAGAAAAGATGCCAGAGCAGCTGTTCCTGATTTCTTGAATATCTGGTACGGAATGCTGGTGAATATGGAAACAGCTGGAATCATATTAATGCAGGAGGGGACCATTTTGAAGGGGTGGGCTGATGATCAATAATATTTCTGTGGGATATATTGTTTTATTTAATCTGAGAACCTTGCTGTATGGAGTTAGCTTTGTGTTTGCCAATGCTGTGAATGTGTGAATGCAGTTGCACTTAAATTTAAAATTAATATTATTATTATTTATAAATAGGTACAATAAATTTGTCATCCATATCACACATAAACTAAAAATAATGTGTAATCTGCAAGTATCAGGACTGCCTTTGAGTTGGACTGCAAAACTGTAGGAGTTCCGTAATAGTACCAAGATATAATGTGATCATTAAGAGTATAGTGTTGAGTTTTCAGTAGATTTCTCATTAAAATAATATGCACCATATCCATAAAACTGGAAGAATTAGTTTTTAACAGTTGCTTTACCTTTTATTCTTTACAGAGTGCAACTAGATTCAAAGACAAGAAAGCATGTATAACTTAAGTATAATGACTAAGAAATTGAGCTAGAACATTAAATTTTGTTACTGTGAATTTATTTGAGAGATTTAATGGAAATTTTTGCGTGCTTTTAATGTCTTTTTAATTTTTATGGTATTAAACTTTTGTTTGCAAGAACTTTATTAAGCCTTTTCATTCTGTTTGTATTTTCAGAGCTTATTGAAACAGTATTTCTTGTAACTATTAGATAACCGTAGACCTTTTTTTTTAATTTTTTTTTTTTAATTTTCTTGGAGTGTGATTGAGATGGAGTTTAACTCAGACCTATATTGTTCTTTGATGTATGTATGGAATCTAACACTTCTTTGTCTTTTTTTCTTTCAATGACTATATTTGTTGGAGGGATGTTTCAAACTGGTACATACATACATACATACATACATACATACATATATACATACAGTGACTATTGAACACAGAGAACTGACAGTCTGTACTACCATGGCCGCAGAGGCATACACTATGCAGAGTATCATATATCATGCAAAAAAGATGAAATTAAAATTTTGTCTATATAAATAATTAATTTACTTTATGTCCAGTAAGTCTGTTACAAAGCAAACTTTTTCGTTCATTTAGTAATATAAATGTGTATAATATATTTGTATCAAAAAGTGTTAAAACAATAAAATTCTACCGTCCATAACATTATGCATTGTGTATAGATGACTAGTTTGTCTTGATTTGTTTGGTGGCTAGCCACTCTTGTACTGTGCACGTCTGACACATCCACTAATGGTGACACCACTGACAAGACAGTTGCAGTATATTCCACATATCAGACTGTAATATCTCATTCCATGCAGTGATAAATGATCAATAGAAATGTTTTTTGAACAGCGCTAGAACTAAAAACAAATCACATTGAATGTTTGGAGTTTAACTTGTCAGTTAAGGTATACTTCCATCATACACACACACTCACACAAATGGTATTAATTAACAACAGCAGTATAAATTTATATTTCGGTGTTGTGGACAGTATCCTACATGTGCTATACATGAAACTGCATGTTTGGACTGTGATAGTGAGGTTCATACTTGAAACATGTAGTTTATGTTGTTTATATTTGGTATATTATTATAGATAATATTAAATTGTGTTTGTGATTGTAATTGTCCAATAATATAACTTTGTGTGTGTGACAGAAATGTATCCTTCACTGCTAAGTAGAACATGCCAAAATAGGTAGTTCATTAAAGAATTGCATAGATTTATGTATATAATAACTGCTGCTGCTGCTGCTGCTGGGATGTGGTAGTATCTTTAAACTAATTTTTTTGTGATGTTTGGTGATAGTACAGTTTTAGCAAATAAAAATAACTGAAAGTTTCAAGACTGAGGCAACAGTTCAGCCAAAGTTTGATGTGGATTTAGCAGTTAAGCATTTATACACCCATATCTGTTGCATATTACATTATCTATAATTAAGTCTATTCTAAACCTCTGAGCCATAGCTTTTCCTATTGGCCCCAACTGAGTAGAACCCCCTCCCCCTGCCCATTTCTTTCTCTGAGGATAGGGGCCAGTTCTGTCCCTGAAGTGTGTTTCAACTTTTACGTGGACTGAATACAAAGATTGATTTCAAATGTAATGTACCATTGTCAGGATTCTGTAGAAATGTGTTACCTGTATTGGCCCATTGTACTGATGTAGCATCTGGCCTTATGGCTAGTAAAACAGTGGTTCCTGCAATCACTGTTATGTTAAAATGAAATATATAAGTTCCAGTGCTAGCAGCGCAAAGTTAAGAACGTACAGGTACAGCATACTGGCATTAAGTAGCACTTCATTAATTGTCAAAATTGATATTGTGTGTGTGTGTGTATAATCACCACGTCTGTGTTGGTCACTCCAAAGTTTTATTACCAGAGAAATGGTAGGATTGGGACTTACTTTCTGCTCCCTCTCTTCCAACAGAAAGAAAGTAAAAACAGTGTGAATTTTGTGAGTTGTATCCATGTCAGGTAACTTTGACACAGGAAAATGTAATAAGTCAAATTTATTCAAAACACAAGAAGACAGGGCATATTTGTGACTTCATATTTCTGTAACATCTGTGTGGTTACAATTGTCTACCCGACTGCAGCAGTTGTTGCTGGCACCATGGTCTACTTGTAGTTAGAAGAGATTTGAATTTGAATTGCATAAAATCTTTAAAAATTCGCTCATGATTGCTGGCTGTTTTTCAGCAGGACACAGTTATGGTACATGGCTTTTTTTTATACATTGACACAGCTCACACTACCTGAAGTTTCAACAGTGCTAACATTTGACCTGCCTTCGGATGTGGTCTTCTACCAGTTTCACCCACTTCCATTCCCACAAAATATTTCCCTGTAATCAGGTTTCTGAACCGAAAGATGATGAGGAATGCCTTTATTACTACTTTATATTCATTGTGAACACACTTTCTTTGTTACAGTTGTTCCCTGATATATAAACTTCGAAACATTTTTGTTTAACTTATTATTTGCATAACAATTTTTTTTGCAGGTTTGGTTTTGTCACATTACTTCTATGAATTTTATCTATATTTGTTTTTAGACTGATTCATTTTTTAACCTGTAAAAGAATTTCTGTGCTATTGCTTATAGTATCATGTTCTCAATTAACAAGTTAGTATCATCATTAAAAATGTTGACTGTAATTTGTAATAAATAGTTTATCATTGATACAGGTGTCCTTTGTAGAAGTAAATAAATTACTTGTTCTGTAATCAAAGGCTGTACCAACCAAGTTTCTTTTAAATGATATGTACTTTAGTGTGCAAGTAGACTTCCTGGAATGGTTTTATTATGAGTCATATCAAGTTACATTAGACTTTTATTATGTCAGAATAATGTGTGTGCATGTTTCAACCTGTATAGGCTGCAGTTTCAAAAGTGGTGTCAGTTTTGTCAAAGCTGTAGTAAATATAAGAGGTGTGTGTTCATATCTCTTCTTGAAAAATGGGTAATAGGAATTTAGAGCAAAGAAGTAACATTAAAGCTCTTTGTGAAACTGTGAGAGAGGGCAATTGAAATGTGCAGTGCTGTCTGAAGCATATGACACAGAAACTATGAAGAAAACCAGTGTTTTTGGGTGGCATGAATGGTTCAGAGTGGGTCAAAAGAAACAATCATCCAAGTTTATTGTGTTGAAATGTTGATAGGGTTACGTTAACCTGTCTATTCAAAAGGTCTGACCTTACACTCAGCACTTTCTTCCTTCATCGTGACAATGGTACAGTTCACTGCAGGTGCACTGGCACACAGTCTGTGGCAAAAGAAATCTATTGTTTGACTAGAACATCCATCTTATTTGTCAGATTTTGCTATTTCCAAAAGAAAGTCTGACTTGAAGGGGCAAATTTGCAGCACAGTATAGATGTTCAGAGAAAGGTGATGACATTGCTGAAGGGTATCCAGAAAAGGTGTTCTGTAACTTTTCCCAACATTGGGAACACCACTAGGTAGTTGTATAGTGACTCAATGGGACTGCTTTGAAGGGGTGCCTGCCATTAAGCTGTAAGTGTATAGGAATATTTACAATAAAATAATTCCTGGAACTTGATAGTCACTTATCTTATTTCATAAATGAAATGTGCATGAGTTCTTTTGTTAATCAAGCTATGAAGTAAGGGGAGCGTACCACCAGTCCAGATGGCTTTATGAAGATCATTTTTGAGTAGAATGATCTCTGTTGTGCTCATGGCTAAGAAGCAAATGAACAACTAAACTTTGCCTTGAAAGTAATGCACACTGACAATTACATATGCCAAGCACGTTTGCTCTTTCTTGCATTCAGAAGGTGCCAAGTTCAAATCTCAGTCAGGACGCCCGTCCTTGCAAGGTATTAGAGGACTTCAACAGTCCCTGCAGTTGTATAGTGTGATAATACCTGAATTAAGCCATGACTGGTTCCTTCCAGGTTTTCTCCTATCCATCATTTATCAGTCATCCTTCAGTTTCACACTGTAGTCGGAGAAACTAACAGGGTTGTAAAATAAACTGTAGATAAATGAATACAGCTATGTAGAATATAAAGATATTTTCATTGTGAGTTATTCTTCATGCAAACTCTATTCATTGCATGTTTTTATATAATTGTAACATATAAACTTATTTTTGTTTTGTTTTTATTCATGACTTCACATTTTCCAGTGTTATTGTTTCCCTTTATTTTTAGGAATATTTCTATTCCTTTTTTCCTCCAGTAAGCACTGTTGCTTGCAGTGTATTTAGAAATGCTGAATTTTTAATTTGACTGCTCTAAATGCTGTTGGCCCTTTAAATGATGGTGCTGAGCTTTGTCTTTTCAGTTTCAGATGTCTGTTGGTCTCAGTAACAATCTGGAAATTAGTCAGGCTGATCAATGTGTAAAACATTGAATATTTTCTGGTAATCATATTAAATGGGTCTGACCTCCTAACAGGAAAACTTCTGATTCAAGAGGATCTTGCAGTTCTGAATTTGCCACTTTGTTCAGAACTATAGGGTAATTATGCACATATCTTAGTTGAATATACCACATATATAGTAATTATTACATACAAACATAATTTAGAGATACATTTAGTCAAGAGATAAAAGTAAACTGCAAAGTAATCTGAGAACAAATCCATGTCTGTTCCCTGCTAGATTCACTTAAATTTTTTCAGTTTCTGTCCCTGCATTTTTGTCTTAATAGTCACTAAATGTTGTACTGCACATTTCTTCGTGTTTCCACATTCAGAATCTTATTTCATGTATTAGCTCAGCTGAAGTCTGTGTTGCATGTGTGCAAGAAATGTACATTCTTAAAAAAAATTATGTAAGTAAAGGTATGAAAATTTAAGAATGCTGGGGACTCCTGAGGTTATCAAATCACTTTGTGTGGGCTGGTTGGACCATAATTGAAATGGGTCAGCCCTTGGTGGTGAGAGGAATGACTACAAGAAGTTAGTGATGGTAGTTAACCTTAGGAAGACATATCTGCAAGGAACAATAATTTGAATTGCCCATGTGCATATATGGTACAGAGTATGAGTATGTGCAATAAGACATTGACACCATATATTGTCTGATGTGTTCCTTTTCAAGGGAAATTTTTTTAACCCCCCTTTACAATCATCTGCCATTCCAATAATCTGGATAATGAGTAACAAACTACTGTCTAGAGTGCACATTTGTGCATAAAATTAATCAGGTTGTGTGAAGAATAACATATTTCCTCTATTTTCTACCAGCGTGAAAGTTCATACTTTTTCTCGGTTTTTAGACCTGAACGTGTACCTGGTCTGCGTAATTTTTCACAGAAAACCTGAATATCACTTGATCCTATAAAATAAAATGATCAAAAACTGCTTAATTTATGAAATATTTAATTTAAAGTGTAAGAAATAGGAATAGTTTAATAATATTTGCTAAAATTATTGCTATTAATACGTACCTAAGCACGTAATGGATTGCCATTATTTTTCACTTGATGTGTAATTGAGTACTTTTAGTAATTTTATTTAGCTAATCTCATTCTCCTCCTCAACATCTTAAAAATAATTCATTTGCAGAGGATATTCAATAAGTAAGGTTTCCTAGATCATATAAATTAAATGAGAAAGCATTGTAATATTAAATGTACCTCATTTTTGTCACTGTAATGTCTGTTTTTTAACATAATCCTTGAGCAAATTGGTCCATTTTTCCCATCTTGTCATTAGTTTGAAAATGCTGTCTCACTGGGAGATGGGTTCTTGCATTCTCAGCTATTCCCAGAAAGAAACATTTCCACTTCCTCACTGTTGTGGAATTGGCACCCTTCCAGGTGTTGCTGCTGCAGCCCAGTGGGATGGATGCCCAGAAGTTCACAGTGAATGGACTGCAGGAACTATTTTTTTCTGATATGTGCCCTATGTGGTTGCATTGGCATCCTGAATGATCACACCTCAAAACTTATAATTTGTTGGGACTACTGAAGCAACACAAGGGAGGCTGTCTTTTGTACATGAATGAGGAAGTGAGATTGGCTGTTTGTTTGTGAATTGCAAGTGCAAGAGGTCCATTTGTACCATGACAAAATCCTTAAACTTGTGCCAAGATGGTAAAAATACATCAGTGTTGTCAGGATTTATCTCGAAAAATAATGATGTTTCAGTAGAATTAATGAGCTACATTTAACATTGTAGTGATTTACCATCAATTTCTCATGATTTAGGGGACCTTACTTATTGAACATTTGTCACATGTCAGCACATGTAAAAACGGGCATATCGGGAAACCTGTCTGTTATCCGGGTACCACGGTATCCTGGAAAGCTGATATGTACAGTCATTTACTGGCAGAATGATATTCAGCAGTAGTCTTTCACACAATTTTACTGGCTGACAACATGCTGAAATATTATTTTATTTTAAACTGTTGATGTTTCTTACCAATCAGTCTGCTCCCTGGCATATAACACTGGATGCACAGTTCGAGTATTTCTCTTTCATGTCAGTGTTCATATCAACACCTGCAGTGTCTATAAGTCATGAGTGATACAATACTGTACACATTATGTAAATTACTACCAAATGTGTACTGTTTTGTGTATCCAGTGGGAGTTTTAATTTTGCTGTGTGTTTTATCAGTTTAAAAAGGCAGAACAAAAATTACATGTATGGAACTGCCACATACTTCTGTTGTATGTATTGTTAGAAACTATGGAGTTCTACTTTGAAGGTAATTGGAGTTTTGTTTACATGTCTGGCAGAGAAAAGTAAGTGATTTATAGAAGAGAACTGTTCTACTATTACTGTGATAATTGTGAGCAAAAGAAGATATTTCAGAGGGGAGTCATTTTAAAAGAAAATGAATTAGAAGGCATGAATAGTTTTTAAAACAGAAATTACTTAAGTGCCTCATTAACATAAAACACCACTGCCGAACCTCCCAAGATGCGGAAATTTCCAGCAGCAGGCTAAGAAATGAATAGCCTACAATTTGATGTACCATTTTCTTGTCATCTTGGTATTGTTCATGTGAAAGTTGGTTTTCATTTTTTGAAAGGTTGGTCTCTTGTTATTTTTCTTAGTCCTGTATATGAAATTGTTAGTATCTCTGTTCTGTTGGCAGCATTTAACAGGTTAGGTTTCTTATATCTGCTTTAGTGTAAAATCAGGTGTTGTTTCTACCTTCAAACTATTTTACGTGGATCAAGCATTCATAAAAATGGTTACATGTGAGGTCAAATGGTACCTGCATTCTTGCAGAGCCCTTAGGGACTTAGCCACTGGATATCTTTACTTTTTGCAATTACAGTTATGCTGACATTTGAAAAATAGTAGAAGGTTATTCAGACTAACATAATATTGATTATATTTATATAGTAAGTTATCTTCAGTATTGCATATTCAATATTAACATTATATTATTCAAAATACGGACATCTCTTACAAATTTTATGTGTGGCATGTTCATCTTCCAGTACAGGATGTTTGTGCAAAATGAGGTATATAGTTTACAGATGTTATCAAGTATGACTTTACCTGTACAAAAAATTTTGTAAAGAATGGTTTGTTATTGCAATGTATTAC
>Ga0209755_10004248_pt1 | contig 17117 bp, 14 predicted proteins | sample TergutCo191P1_FD_187301 | JGI IMG/M metagenome (GOLD analysis project Ga0209755, IMG submission 187301) | Cornitermes sp. P1 segment gut microbial communities from Petit-Saut dam, French Guiana - Co191P1 (SPAdes) (version 2) | ecosystem: Host-associated > Arthropoda: Insects > Digestive system... | reverse complement strand
AAATACCGGAGAGCTTTTTTAATTCATCGCGGCTGCCGACGCAGATTATTTTTCCGCACGATGGCTTACCATCGGATTCTTCACATCTCCAGATTGGAAGAGGATTGCCCCAGAAACGGCTGCGGCTGATCGCCCAGTCGCGCGCGCCTTCGAGCCATTTTCCGAAACGTCCTTCTTTAATGTGTTCGGGCATCCAGTAAATTTGATTGTTCGCGCTGATCATATCCTGTTTGATTTTTTCTACGCTGACAAACCACGATCCGACAGCTCGATATATGAGAGGACTTTGGCATCTCCAGCAGTGAGGATACGAGTGAAGTATTTGATCGCGCTTTACAAGTTTATTTTCCGATTTGAGTTTTTCGATAATTGCCTTGTCCGCGTCTTTGACAAACACTCCCGCGAAATCAGTTACCTCAGCGGTAAACTTACATTCAGCGTCAACAGGACAGATAACAGGAATGCCCGATCCCTTGAGTACGCGCGCGTCATCTTCGCCGAAACCGGGCGCTGTATGCACGATGCCCGTACCGTCTTCTGTAGTAACAAAGTCGCCGAGAAAAACGCGGAACGCGTTGGGAGCGTCTTTGAAGTATGGGAAAAGCGGCTCGTATTGAAGACCCGCGAGCTCTGCTCCTTTTTTCTTCCATATGATTTTATAATCGTTTTCATTTTTGTAATAAGCCTGCAAGCGCGCTTCCGCTAATATGTAGTGTTGGGGACTAGAGTTCGGAGAGAGATCATTGATCGTTACATAATCGATATCAGCGCCCATTGTTAACGCTAAGTTTGAAGGCAGCGTCCATGGAGTAGTTGTCCAAGCAAGTAAATATGTGTCGGGAGGTATTGCGACATTCTCGTTCCTGCTCCCTGCTCCCGACTCTCTGTTCTCAACTTTAAATCGAACTGTGATCGCCGGATCATGCACATCTTTATATCCGCCGAGATTCAATTCGTGATTTGACAAGACGGTGGCGCAGCGCGGACAGTACGGGAGAATGTAGTGTCCTTCATAGAGGAGACCTTTTTCCCAAAGAGATTTCATGACCCACCAGATTGATTCCATGTAATCGCTTTCCATGGTTTTGTAATCGTGATCAAAATCGACCCAGCGTCCGAGGCGGGTAATTGTAGCGCGCCATTCTTTCACGTAACGCAGAACGGAAGCGCGGCAAGCTTCGTTGAAATTGGCGACACCGAATTTCTCAATATCGGTTTTTGATGATAACCCAAGTTCTTTCTCGATAAGGTTTTCAACAGGCAGCCCGTGGCAGTCCCAGCCGAAACGGCGTTCGACTTTTTTGCCTTTCATGCACTGATAGCGCGGAATGATGTCCTTGATTGTGCTTGGGACAAAGTGCCCGAAGTGCGGAAGCCCCGTGGCGAACGGAGGTCCGTCATAGAAAACGAATTCTCCCGCGGATGATCCTTCGCGCTGTGAAATTGATTTTTCAAATATTTTATTTTCTTCCCAGAATTTTAAAACTTCTTCTTCGAGTTTGGGGAAATTTACTTTTGCATCGACCGGTTTGTACATTTTCTGCTCCTGAGAGGAGTATACAAAAAAGCGGGAAATTAGAGAAGAAGTTCAGGATAAAATTTCTGTAAATAATTATGTTATAAAATAATCCGCACTGCTTCTATCGCGGTTTTTATCGCGGCTTCCGTATCATGGCAATGCGGGTTTTCCATTCCCGCTTTTTCACGTTCTTGATTCCAAACTACATTGAGTACACAGCCTGCTCTCGCTCCGAGAATCTGGCTCACGATAAAAAGAGACGCGCTTTCCATTTCGGACGCGAGACATCCCGCTTTTTTCCATGCGCTCCATTTATCTTTTAGTTCGTAACCTGCGGGCATTCGATCGGGGCTGTGCTGACCGTAAAACGAATCCTTGCAATGAACGATTCCGGCGTGCCATGTTTGTCCAAGTTTTTTCGCCGCCTCCACAAGCGCGTTTGTTATTTCCAAATTCGCGACAGCAGGAAATTCTATCGGCACATATTCGCGTGTGGTTCCTTCCATACGGATTGATCCTGTCGCTATGACAACATCTCCGCCTTTAACGGGAAGAGCAATTCCGCCGCAGGTTCCAATTCTGATAAAATTACGCACTCCTGTTGTAAAGAGCTCTTCTACTCCAATTGCAGTCGAAGGTCCACCCATGCCGGTAGACATCACCATTACGGTTTTCCCATTAATTTCACCTAACCATGTTGTGTACTCGCGGTTCTGAAAATAGAAACGCGGATTATCAAGATAAGACGCGATTTTTTCAACACGTCCGGGATCTCCAGGAAGTATGGCGTATAACGCTCCGTGAGTGCCGTCAAATCCGATATGATACTGTTTTTCCATAACGATTCCTCCGTTTTTTGTTCTTTATCTTTATTCTCTGTTCATCGCTATCTGCGCCCTTTGTCGTACGACATTCCCGCCATCTTCGGCGCGTATGATATCTTTGAACTGAAAGCAAGCACTATCAGTGTTGCAATGTATGGTATCATTTTATAAACATATCCGGGAATTGCGATAGCTCTCATAAATTCGATTCCTGAATATGAAGATGAAATCGCTTTCATAAAACCAAAGAAGAGAGCGGCGGCTAAAATACGCCAGGGTTTCCATTGCCCGAAAATCAACACTGCTAAAGCAAGAAATCCGTAACCCTGCACTTCGGGATTAAATTCGATTGTTGTGGGAACAACAAACACAAGACCTCCGAGACCCGCAAGAGCGCCGGAAATTAAAACGCCTGCGTAACGCATTGCGTATACATTGATACCGGCGGCATCCGCGGCGTGAGGATTTTCTCCGCACGCGCGCAAACGAAGACCGAAACGCGTTTTATACAAAAACACAACAGAAAGCGCGAGAATCAAAAAACCGATGTACGTGGTGATATACGTATTTCTGAAAAGAAGCGGACCCAAAAACGGAATGTCACCTAACAGCGGAATTTTATCGATCCTAAATTGATTAACAAAAGGAATCTGCTGAACATTTCGAATCATCCTGGCTGTATAAATCGCGATTGCCGGAACAAGCATATTGATCGCGGTGCCGCTTATTATTTGGTTTGCTTTTAAATTGATACTGGCGTACGCGTGTAAAAAAGAAACAGCGATGCCTGCAATCATTGAAACAATTATCGCTAAAAACAAAACTTGCTGCCCGGGAATAAACTGCTGAAATGTGTGTATAAATAAAATACCAGCGAACGCGCCCATGATCATAATTCCTTCAAGCGCGATGTTAATTACGCCTGATCTTTCAGAAAACATTCCGCCAAGAGCGACTATCAAAAGAGGGATGGAAAAAAACATTGTTTGATGGGCGATAAAGTACAGCATATTCATACCAGCTTCCCCTTTCCTCTGAAATATGAAATTATCAATCCTTTAACAAGCAGCATGAAAGCGCTGAAGTAAATAATCACGGCGATAATAATTTCGATAATCTGCGGAGCAAAGTTATATAATTGTACATTAAAACCGCCCACTCTTAGATATGCGATAAATGTACCGGAAAAAATTATTCCAATCGGATTTGAAAGCCCAAGAAGAGCAACAGGAATTCCGTTAAAACCTTCGGGAGCAAGAATATCAACAACAGAGATTGCTGTTCCGGATCCGGCTAGATATAAAAGAGCGCCGCCTAGTCCCGCAAGCGACCCTGAAATTGTCATGCTTAAAATGATACTGCGTTTTTCATTTATGCCCGCGTAACGCGCGGCGTCGCGGTTATAACCGCACGCTTTTAATTCGTAGCCAAATGAAGTTTTTTCCAAAATAAAATACATCAATACAGCAAAAAGAATCGCTATAATTATTCCTGAGTTAACGCTTGAAACTCTAAAGCCGTCAGCGAAAATACGATCCAATCCCATCTTTGGAAGATTCGCGGTATCTAATACGCGCATACTTTCGTTACGTGACGAATTATAAATCGTATTAATTACAAGGAAATTCACAAAATAAGTTCCGATATAATTTGTCATGATGCATGAGATGACTTCGTTTACGTTAAATAAAGCTTTAAATATTCCGGGAATCGCTCCCCAAACAGCGCCCGCAAGCAAAGCCGCCGCAAGAGCCGTGATCCAATGCAAATGCCCGGGAAGAAAGTTGCACCTAACGCCAACCAGCACCGCGGCATAAGCCCCCGTAATAAATTGACCGGAAGCTCCGATATTGAAAAGCCCGGTCTTCGCGGAAAAACCGACAGCAAGCCCCGTCATAATAATCGGAGTCGCGAAATATAAAACCTGTCCCGCGTTCGCCATGGAAGAAAAACCGCTTGTGAGGATCATAAAAAACGCGTTAAATGCCTGCGAAGCGTTGCTAATTAACAGAATAATTAATCCTGCAATCAGACCGATTACAATCGCGGTAACGGAAGAAACAGCGTCAAGAAATGGATTATCAAAATTTAATTGTAATTTCATATGCCTGAAACTTCGCCGCCTGCTGCCGCGCTTTGTATAACAGAACCTGCCATATAGAGCCCAAGCTTTTTAAAGTCAACTTCACTTGGTTTAACATTGGCGACAATTCTTCCTTCGTACATTACAAGAATTCTGTCGCTGATTTCCATCACTTCATCAAGTTCGAGTGAAACGATTAACACTCCTCTTCCCCTGTCGCGCTCGGCAAGAAGTTTTTTATGAATGTATTCACACGCTCCGATATCAAGACCTCTTGTCGGCTGAACGGCGACCAATAAACGCGCGTCAAGTGAAATCTCGCGGGCGACGATCGCTTTCTGCTGATTGCCGCCTGACATGCTGCGCGCTATTGTCTTGCTTCCCTCTCCGGTGCGTATATCAAAATCTTCTATTAATTTATCCGCGTAATTATAAATTTCGTTAAATTTTAAAAGACCGTTTTTTTGGAATCGTTCAGTATAATAATTACGCAGCACTAAATTGTAAGCAAGATTATAATCCAACACAAGAGCGTGCTTGTGTCTGTCTTCGGGAACATGCGCGAGCTTTCGTGAACGTATATCGTTGTATGTAATTTCTTCTCCTTCAAGAAAAATATTTCCGCTGTTTGAAGGAATTAATCCGGTGATCGCGGCGACAAGTTCCTGCTGTCCGTTTCCGTCAACTCCCGCAACGCATACAATCTCTCCGGCGCGGACATCAAAAGTCACGTTATTTACAAGCGCTTTTGTGTGTAATTTGCTGTTTACAGTTAAATTTTTTACTTTTAGAATCGATTCGCCCGGCAGACTTTCTTTTTTATCAATCGAAAATTGCACCTTACGTCCAACCATCATTTCAGATAACTCTTCTTTAGAGACAGACGCAGTTTCCACTGTGCCGATACATTTTCCTTTTCTTAAAACGGTACAGCGATCCGCAATCGCTTTTATCTCATCAAGTTTATGCGTGATAAAAAGAATCGTTTTACCTTCCGCGACAAGTTTTTTCATTATGCGCAGTAACTCTTCTATCTCCTGCGGCGTAAGCACAGCAGTCGGCTCGTCAAAAATTAAAATCTCATTTTCGCGGTAAAGCATTTTTAAAATTTCAACTCTCTGCTGCATTCCGATAGAAATATCCGACACCAAAGAATCCGGATCAATATCCAGCTTATAACGCTTAGACAATTCAACTACTTGTTCACGAGCTTTATCAATTTTTAAAAAACCTGATTTAACTGTTTCCACGCCAAGGATTATATTTTCAAGAACCGTAAAATTATGAACAAGTTTGAAATGCTGATGAACCATTCCAATTCCCAGCTTTCTTGCGCCGTTTGGTCCATTAACATGAACGGGCATTCCGTTTTTTTTAATTATGCCTTGATCTGCCTTATAAAGACCGAAAAGGATACTTACAAGAGTGGATTTCCCCGCGCCGTTTTCACCTAACAACGCGTGGATTTCACCTTTATGAAGACGAAACGTAACAGCGTCATTTGCAACAATACCGGGAAAAACTTTTGTAATGCTGAGCATCTCAACAATAAAGTGCGGCAATGATTTATTTTACCTCTATAATTCTAACCAAGCTGACAGGAACCACACTAGGGCTTCCGCTGTCTGCCGGATCGTCTAACATTCTGGGAATAACGCCGTCAACAAGTTTATTAAAAATCACATTATAATCATTTATGTTAAAGTTTCGGAATGCCGAAGTATTCATCGGAAGCCCCACGCCGTCATTTTCCGCTTTAAAAATTATACTTTTTCCGCCGGAGAAATTGCCTGCGTAATAATCGGAAACGTTGGAATAAACAGAATGTGAAAGCACTTTCATCGCGGAAGTAATTACGGAAGGAGATTCAAATGATTGATCGCGATCAACTCCGATTACTTTTCCGTTTGTCTGCTCTGCCGCCGCCATTACAGAGCTTCCAAGCTGACCGCCGCACGCGAAAATAACTTCCACTCCGCTGCTGTACCACGAAGCCGCTAATGTTTGAACTTCGAGCGTCGCGGAAAAACCGCCCGTATAATGATAATTTATCGTAACAGCGTTAGGTGCTAATTTCAATTCCTGAGCGGCGTATTCGGCGCCCTGAACAAAACCGTATCCGAAACGAACAACAGCGGGAACAGCCATGCCGCCCGCGAAACCTAATTTTCTGTAACCGTCTTTTACAGCAGCGTATCCCGCGAGAAATCCCGCCTGATCTTCGGCATATAATACGCAAACAACATTACTTTTTAAATCAACGCCGGCATCACCGTCAAGCCAAATAAAATTTACATTTGAATACCGATCCTGCGCGGTTAAAACAGCATTCACAAAAAGATAGCCGGGAATTACAATAATTTTCGCGCCGCCTTGAACCGCAAGATCTATCGCCGTAAGATACGCGTCATCGCTCTTTTCGTTGGGCTGATAATATTTGCTCGAAATGCCGTTTTCTTCCGCAAATTTAATCAATCCTTCCCATGCGCCTTGATTAAATGATTTATCGTCGATAGTGCCAAGATCTGTAATCAATGCTAATTCAAACATTTCTCTGCTGCCGCAGTTTGCAATCATTACAATTGAAACAAGCAGAATAACGTATAATTTTTTCATAAAATCCTTCCTGTGTCCGCGTTTAATTCAAGATATTATGTAAAATTAATATTGTCAATTAAAATAAAAATTTCATTGACACTTATTATCAATCCGTGATAGAATAAGGCATATCTGGGGTGCTGGAAATTATCCGGCTGAGATTGAGCGACGCCGCTTTAACTGCGAAAACGCTTGGAACCCTTTCTGACCACTAAAAACAAAATTAATTACTTAATTTTGTTTTTAGTGGTCAGAGTACCTGATCCGGATAATACCGGCGGAGGGAAATGTTTAGCGTCAAACGATTAAAATGTTTGTAACTAAAGCCTTCGCTGTAATTCGGCGGAGGCTTTTTTTGTCTCCGGATAAAACGCGAAATGCGAAGAATGAAGGAGAATTTATGAATCGACCGGAAGCAAGTATCGCTATTCAAGTGCTGCCTCAGTCAACAAGCGGAGATGAATTACTGACAATTGTTGATAAAGTAATTGATTATATAAAAAGCACAGGTTTAAAAACAGTCGTCGGTCCTTTTGAAACTGTTATCGAAGGTGAATTTGAAAAATTAATGAATATCGCGAAAGAATGTCAGCTAATTTGCATACGCGAAGGAGCTCCGAGTTTATTAACGTATATGAAAATCGCGTATAACCCAAACAGCGGAACATGGTCTATCGATGAAAAAATTTCAAAACATATTTAATAAATATAATTTTCTTCCGTTTATACCGATAGCCGCTGTCTTGCTTTTATGGCAGCTGTTCAGCATGAGCGGATTAATTCCGCCTTATATGCTTCCCGGTCCGTTACGTGTAATTGAAGTTTTTATCGCGGATTTTTCTCTGCTCATGAAACATTTATCTTTTACTTTGATGGAGGCGGCGGCAGGGCTCGCAATCGCGGTAGCAGCAGCGTTTGTTTTAGCGGTATTTATGGATTCAAATCGATTTATCAGACAATCGATTACGCCTATTCTTCTCCTAACGCAGACAATGCCTGTAATCGCGATTGCTCCGTTATTAATTTTGTGGATGGGATACGGACTCGCGCCGAAAATAACTTTGGTTTTTCTCACTTGTTTTTTTCCTATAACAATCGGGCTGTTAGGCGCATTTTCATCCGCCGACAATGACGCGTTACGGCTGCTTCAGTCAATGGGCGCGAAAAAATGGCAGTTGTACCGTTTTATAAAAATTCCGCAGAGCCTTCCCGCTTTTTTTTCCGGCTTAAAAATCGCCGCCTCTTATTCGATAATAGGAGCCGTTGTCGCAGAATGGCTCGGCGGGGACGCGGGTTTAGGCGTTTACATGATCCGCGTTAGACGATCATACTCGTTTGATAAAATGTTCGCGGTTATTATATTAGTTTCAGCGTTGAGTTTATTGTTAATAAAGCTTGTAACGCTGATTGAAAAAAAATCTATGCCTTGGAGGAAAAAATGAAAAATATATTTTTGGAGGATTTTATGAAAAGAAATTTATCTCCGGCATGTTTATTACTCATTTTCATTTTGAGTTTTGCAACATGCGCGAAAAATGACGGAACTATCCGCGTTTTGCTTGACTGGACGCCGAATACAAACCACACCGGTTTGTTTACCGCGCTTGATAAGGGCTGGTTCGAGGAAGAAGGTTTGCGCGTAACAATTACGCAGCCGCCCGAAGACGAAACGCTTATTTTGCTCGCGTCAGGCAAAGCGGAATTTGGCGTAACGTTTCAGGAATCGATGGGACCCGCAATCGCTAGAGAACGCGACGCGCTTCCGATTATGGCAGTCGCCGCGATCATCAGCCACAACACATCGGGAATTATGTCTCTGAAAGAGAGCGGCATTCAGCGTCCTGCGGATTTGTCGGGCAAACGCTTCGCTTCATGGGAAACGCCTCTTGTGACAGCCGTTATACGCCATGTTGTTGAAAAAGACGGCGGCGATTTTAACACCGTAAAAATGATTCCTAATTTCGCGACAGACGCGTTTTCCGCGCTTCAAACAGATGTCGACGCGATCTGGATCTACTACGCATGGGACGGAATCGCGGCGGAAGTCGGAGGCGTTGAAATAAACTATTTAGATTTTGGAACGCTCGACAGCACATTAGATTTCTACACGCCGGTGCTTGTAACAAACACAAAATGGGCTGCCGAAAATTCCGCAACAGTGAAAAAATTTCTCTCTGCTGTCAGCAAAGGATACAATTTCGCGATTGAAAATCCCGAGGAAGCCGCGGAAATACTTTTACGTCACGCGCCTGAACTGGATCGCGCTCTCGTTACGCAAAGCCAGGAATACTTGCAAACACGCTATCAAGGAGACGCAAACCGCTGGGGAGAAATCGATACAGAAAGATGGGGAAATTTTTATAATTGGATGTATGAGCAGGAATTATTGGAAGTAGGTATAGGAGCCGGCGGTTTTACTAATGAATATCTGCCGTAAGGTGATGAATAAATTATTTTACTGCGAAAACATAACCAAAAATTACAACAACGAACCTGTAGTTCAGGATATCAGTCTTGAACTACACGAAGGAGGTTTCATCTCTCTTTTGGGACCTTCCGGCGTTGGTAAAACAACTTTATTTAACGTACTTTCCGGCGTTGATAAACCTGACTCCGGAAGAGTTATTTTTAACGGCGAGGATGTAACCGGAAAAAGCGGAAAAGTAAGTTATATGCTTCAAAAAGATTTGCTTTTAGAATACCGCACAGTGATCGATAATGTAATCCTGCCGTTATTGATTCACGGAGAGAAAAAAAAATCAGCGCGTGAAAAAGCGTCAGAGTTTTTTTCCATGTTCGGGTTATCAGGTTACGAAAAAAAATATCCGTGCGAACTTTCAGGCGGCATGCGCCAGCGTGCCGCCCTGCTCCGCACATGCCTCTCAACTTACAAGGATAAAAATGAAATTGAAATGTCACATAACAAAGATATACCGAACAAACAGGTAATCCTTCTTGACGAGCCATTCTCCTCGTTAGACGCAATAACCCGCCGCAAAATGCAGATGTGGTACGCCGATATCGCGGAGCAAATGTCAATTTCCACGCTCTTTATCACTCATGATGTCGAGGAAGCTCTTCTCCTCTCCGACACAATTTACATTCTGAACGGCAAACCCGGAATCGTTACGCGCAAGATCGATGTAAATCCGCCTCGTCCTCGTGATGCGGATTTTGCGGTAACAAGGGAATTCGCGGAGCAGAAGAGGGGGATTCTGGAAGCGATTGGGGTGTAAGGGAATAATTTAATCTCGCCTGTCTGTTCTCCGCTATTTCTCAGGGGCGAACAACACGGAAACCTATTCTTTCGCTTCCGACATTGGGATCATTGTTGTCACGAATTCCTGAATGAATACTCGAAGCTACATTATTAAACCAACTTCCGCCTCGTAGTACACGTGTAGAACCAGTCAATGGTCCGGTGTAATCGGTTAGATTATATGTTGGATAACTATCATAAAAATCCCAACACCATTCAGATACATTTCCGTACATATCATATAAACCAAATGCGTTTGGAAGTTTCATTCCTATTTCATGTGTTATGTTGTCTGAATTTAAAGAATACCACGCATAATTTATTAGTTCGTCATCATTATTACCGTAATACTTGTCTGTTGTTGACCCTGCCCGGCATGCGAATTCCCACTGTGCTTCTGTCGGCAGACGGTAGCCGTTATTAGTCCATATTACGGTTACCGTAGCTGCTGTTATGGGATATCCTGCCGTTGGTGTTCTTCCCGATATCGTATACACCGGCGTAAGCCCCTCCCTCTCGCTTAACTTATTACAAAATTCAACGGTGTCAAACCATGTTACTTGCTCTACAGGGCGTTTGCTTTGTACCTCGCCTATTGTTGGTTCGCGACCGGTTCTGCCATGGAAGTAGCTGGGATTATATCCCATCACTGCTTGATACTGTTCCTGTGTTATTTCATATATACCAATTTTGAATGCGTTTAATGTTACTATTGTATTATACGACCACGGATTTACCCATGTTAGAGTTCCTGCTGGAATTTGAGCCATTATTATTTCAACGTGGTTACAAATAACACAAACACTATTTAAAATATGATGCACACCTGTTGCAGGTATCGAATTTATCTGCCTTGTTTCCGGACAATGCGAGCATGTTTGCGTCGTGTACCCTGCATTTACACATGTCGGTTCTATTACAAAATCACTGGAAAAAAGATGATTATGATTGTCGGATAAATTTCCATTGTCATCATTTGTACAAGTGAGCATTACAAACCCGATTACTGCAAAAATAATGATAATTGCCATACTTCGCGCTGTTTTTATGATTTTACTACTCATGTAAGAGTCCCCCTTTTATAACCATAGACCAGATTAAAATTGTTATAGTATCAATATAATTCTTTTATAAAAAATGATCATGTAAAATTTAACTATTTCTTCCAAGATTCTTACCATCCAAAAATATGCAATTTTCGATTTTTTACTGTCAAATTATATGCAATTTTCTTTTTAAATGGTCTAAAAATATGTATTTATTGTCTAAATACTATCAAATTATATGCAATTTATCAATATTAATGGTCTAAAAATATGCAAAAAGGCTTGAATTGTGGTCAAAAAATCGGTATATTTTAGTTAAGGGAGTTTTTTATGCTGGAAAGGAAAATTTTACAGACTTTGATTGACTGGAAAAACAGTAAAAAGAACGAATGTCTGCTGATTAAGGGGGCGAGGCAGATAGGGAAAACTTTTATTATCAATAAGTTCGGCAATGAATATTACGAAAAATATATTTATATCAATTTTATAGAAAATCCTGAACAGAAGGCGATTTTTGACGGAAGTCTTGCGGTCGAAGAAATATTTAAAAGAATGTCTTTTGTTTTTAAAACGACCGAATTAATTCCCGGTAATACTTTGATTTTTATTGATGAAATTCAGGAGTGCCCGAACGCGCGTACCGCGTTAAAATTTTTGGCGATGGATAATAATTATGATATTATCGCGTCAGGATCGCTGCTCGGAATTAGTTACAGGGAAGTTCCTTCAATTCCTGTCGGATACGAAAAGCAGATTGAAATGCACTCGCTCGATTTTGAGGAGTTTTTGTGGGCGGTTGGTTTCGGCAGACAGACGATTGATTATGTCAGAGAATATTTTGATCGATTGGAAAGAATTCCTGAAGCAATGAATTATCAGATGATGAAATATCTCCGCGAATATATCGTTATAGGCGGAATGCCTGAGGTGGTAAACCGTTATCTGCAAACAAATAATTTCAGCGAAGTTCAAAAAGAACAGGATAAAATACTGGCAAGTTTTCTTGATGATATTTCTAAATACGCGTCTACAACTGAAAAACCAAAAGCGAGAAATTGTTTTCTGTCAATCCCGAAGCAGCTTGCCAAAGAATATAAAAAGTTTCAATTCTCCGTTGTCGAGAAAAAAGCTACGGCGAGAAAATACGCAAACACGCTTGAATGGCTGCGTGACGCGAATTTAATACGTTTTTGTTTTAATGTATCAACTCCGTCTTTTCCGCTTGCGGCATATGAGCGTGACGAACAATATAAAATTTATCTTAACGATATAGGCTTACTTACATCGATGTACGGTTTTGAAATGAAAAAAGAAATAATTAACAACACGTCTAAAGGATCAGCGAAAGGCGGCATTTACGAAAATTTAATCGCGGATATTTTAATAAAAAAAGGAATCCGTTTAAATTATTATAAAGCTGACGACAGTTCTCAGGAAATTGAATTTCTGCTGAACGGAGAAGGTTCAGTCATTCCAATCGAAGTAAAATCCGGAAAGGGTCCTTCAATTTCTCTGGATAACATCTTATCAAATCCCGATGTAAAAATCGGATATAAACTAATTGCCGGTAATATCGGACAGGTCGATAAAAAGATAACGCTGCCTTTGTATATGGCAATGTTCTTGCCCCATCCTTGACTTTCCTCCCTTTCAATGCCTAAAATAATCTAGGGGAGGGCGCAGACAATGGCAGTGCCGGCGATTTTTCGCAGTATCGTAAGTACGGTATCAAAACCTTTCTATATATTTAAACGGCGCTTCCCTCTCCTCTCTTACATCGTTAGCAGAATTATTACTATGACTGTGATGCTCTTCCTTCTTGGTCTTGCGGTTTTTGGATTGATGGCTCTTGCGCCCGGCGACATTGTCGATCAAATTATGATACAGCAGCTGTTCAGCGAGAATCAGGGAAGAGCGGGGCTTAATCAACAGGCAATGAGCATAGATCAGCTTGAAGCCCGCCGCGCTGAGCTTGGGCTCGATCAGCCGTTTTATATTCAGTATTTTAAATGGCTTAACAGAGTTGTCGTTCACGGCGATTTAGGCGTTAGTTTGATTTCGCGCGCGCCGGTTTCGTTTTTGATTTCTACGCGGATTATTAATTCGCTTGTTTTAAATTTGTTATCTCTCATTTTTATTACGATTTTTTCATTTGTGTTAGGTGTATATTTTTCCACCAAAGCGGGAACTAGAACCGATTATGCCGTTACATTTTTCGCGCTTGTGCTTCACGCGTTCCCAGGTTTATTACTATTGATACTTTTACAGCTTCTGGCTTCTGTTACGGGACTTTTTCCTGTTACAGCTTACCCTTCTTTTCCGTTTTCCGAAGCGCCGGGAAAATTTGTTTTTTCGTACGCGCATCACATTTTTCTGCCGCTGTTATCCGCGTTTCTCGGCGGTATCGGCGGATCTCTTCGCATGATACGCGCGACGATGCTCGATCAATTGGGGCAGCCGTATATCACAAGCCTGCGATCGCGCGGTATCGCCGAATGGCGTATTTATTTCGCGCACGCTTTCCGCAACACATTAAACCCGTACATAACTGGAAGCGCGAATCTTCTTGCGGGATTGTTTTCAGGTTCGCTGATCCTCGAAATTATTTTCGCGTATCCGGGAATCGGCAGATTGATGTATGAAGCTGTTGTTCAGCAGGATATAAATCTGGTTCTCGCGAACATGATGTTTATTTCCTTCCTTGTGCTTGTCGGCATGGCGTTAGCCGACATTATTCTGGCGCTTGTAGATCCGCGCATCAGATACGGGAAAGAGTGAGCGTTATATGAAAAAGTTTTTCGTATATTTAAAATCGCGCCCGATTGCGATGGTTTCTCTGCTCTGCCTCGCTGTTCTTTATTTAATGATGATATTCGCGGAAATTTTCGCGCCGTATTCACCTAACACTTCTTTTGCCGATAAAAGTTATCATCCGCCTAACGCTCGTTTTTACAAAGGGAAAATACAGGCGCAGGAATTTCGCGTAACAAATTCCGTATCGTGGACGTACGCTCGTGTCCGCGATCATTATTCGCCGATTAAATTATTCGGCAAAGGAGAACAATACCGTTTGTGGGGATTAATTCCCATGAACAGGCATTTGTTTACAACCGCGTCAAGTGAATATCCCGTTTTTCTGATGGGCACTGACAATCTTGGACGATGTTTATTTTCACGCATCGTTTACGGATCGCGCGTTTCTCTCACGATTGGATTTGTAGCAACGTTTATCTCTCTCGCTCTCGCAGGGCTCGCGGGCGGACTTGCCGGATATTTCGGCGGTTTAACCGATTGGTCGATTATGAGGTCAGCGGAATTTTTAATGTTGATTCCCACTCTCTATTTGATTTTGTTCCTGCGATCTCTTCTTGCGTCTAACCTTGATCCCGGTCAATCTTATATGATGATAACGATAATTCTCTCTCTTGTCGGATGGCCGGGGTCCGCGCGTACAATTCGCGGCATGGTTCACTCGATTAAACGCGAGGAATTTGTACTTAACGCAAAACTGGAAATGATTCCATCTACAACAATTATTTTTAGACACATAATTCCGCAGATATCGAGTTTATTGATTGTCAGCGTAGCGTTGAGTATTCCCGGTTTCATCATGACAGAAACCGTTCTTTCATACCTTGGACTTGGCATTACAGATCCCGCGGTAAGCTGGGGATCACTTATTAAACGCGATTTATCGACGCTTGCGAATTTACAGGCATTCCCGTGGCTGTTAAATCCTGTTTGGTTTTTGTTAGGTGTAACTCTGGCGTTTAACTTTCTCGGAGACGCGTTACGCGATTTTTACGATCCGTACCATACCGTTCAAAAAATCAAAAATAAAAAACCACAGAGAACACAGAGGAACACAGAGGAAAGAAAAGACCTTATTCAAAAAACTCCGTGCAACTCTGTGAACTCTGTGGTTAAAAAAGAAAATTTGTTATCTGTCGACAATTTGATGGTTGATTTCTCTATTCTGCGCGGCAGGAAGCAGACAAACATTTACGCTGTCCGCGGGCTTTCGTTTAACTTAAAAAAAGGCGAGACGCTCGGCATCGTTGGGGAAAGCGGATCGGGAAAAAGCGTGAGCACTCTGGCGATTCCCGGGCTGCTTCCGAAGAACGCAGGCGTGCAAGGATCGATTTACTACGAAGGAAAAGAATTGACAGGTCTGCTTTCAAAAGGCAAGCAAGGCATCGAAGCGTTACGTGAATATCGCGGGAAAAAGATCGGCATGATTTTTCAGGAGCCCGGGCGTTCTTTTGATCCGCTTCAAAATATGGGAAGCGTATTTTTTGAAACATTTAAAAACTCAGAGCCGGAAATTACAAAAGAAGAATCCGCGAAGCGTGCGGCTGCGTTACTCGAAGAAACGGGTCTTGATAACGGAACTGAAAGGCTTGTAAACTTTCCGCATCAATTTTCAGGCGGACAATTACAGCGTATAGGCATCGCTCTCGCTCTTGCGCAGGGTTGCGAACTTTTAATCGCCGATGAGCCGACGACTGCACTCGATCTTACAATTCAAAAACAGATTGTTGAATTACTGAAAAAATTACGTGTTACGCGAAACTTATCGATAATTTTTATCAGTCATGATATTGATCTTGTCGCTGAAATATCGGATCGTATAATGGTGATGTACGGCGGTCTTGTAATGGAATCGGCGAACGCGGCGGAAATTACGGCAAATCCGCGGCACCCATACACGACCGCGCTTCTTGCCGCCTCGCCGCGTTTTGGGAGTCACTATTCCAAAGAGAGGCTTGTCACAATTCCGGGAAAAGTGAGCGATCCCGCAAACCCGGAAAGCGGCTGCCCGTTCGCGCCGCGATGCGCAAGCGCGAAAACAGAATGTACGCAGGCTGTTCCGGAACTGCGAAATGAAGACGGACGCGAAATAAGGTGCTGTAAATGAAAAATAACTTATTGCAAATAACGCGAAGATCTTTTTTGGTGCTTGCCGGCGCGGTACTCATGGCGTTTAACATCAATACATTCGTTCACGCGGGAGGACTTCTTCCCGGCGGTTTCACAGGGTTAACGCTTCTCATTCAGGAAGCTTGTCTGCGCTTCGGCGGCATCAGTGTTCCTTTCAGCGTATTGTATTTTATTTTCAATTTAGTTCCCGCGATTATTTGTTTCAAATTTATCGGCAGAAATTTTGCTCTTTTTTCTGTTCTATCAATTATTGTCTGCGGTATTTTAGCGGACTTTATGCCTTCAATGTTTACAAGTTTTTTGACAACGCAGGATATTTTGCTTTCGGCTGTTTTCGGCGGACTTCTGAACGCGGTCGCGATAAGTATGTGCCTTCACGCGGACGCTTCTTCCGGCGGCACGGATTTTATCGCCGTTTATATTTCGGAAAAATACAGAAAAGACGCGTGGAATTATATTCTTGCGATTAACATTGTAATTCTTACAACAGCGGGAATTCTTTTTGGGCTCGACAGGGCGTTATACTCAATTATTTTTCAGTTTGCTACAACAATGGCTCTCGGAGTGTTATATAAAAATTATCAGCAGAGAACTCTTCTTATTGTCACTAATAAACCCGATGAAATTTTTAAAACGATTAGCGAAAGAACGAGTCACGGAGCGACATTGGTTGATTGTTTCGGCAGTTTCGGAAAAAATACGCACACTCTTCTTTACTCTGTTGTTACCGCAAGTCAGGTAAAAAAACTTATTCCCGCGATCAGACAGATCGATCCTGCCGCGTTTATCAATGTTATAAAAACAGAACAGCTAAACGGCAAATTCAGTCAAATTCCTAAAGATTGAC
>Ga0209755_10004247_pt1 | contig 17121 bp, 12 predicted proteins | sample TergutCo191P1_FD_187301 | JGI IMG/M metagenome (GOLD analysis project Ga0209755, IMG submission 187301) | Cornitermes sp. P1 segment gut microbial communities from Petit-Saut dam, French Guiana - Co191P1 (SPAdes) (version 2) | ecosystem: Host-associated > Arthropoda: Insects > Digestive system... | reverse complement strand
ATAATTATGAACATCAAGCTTGTTATAGATATTGTTTCTGTGAAAATCCACGGTTCTTGGAGAAATTTTTAATTTAAAGGCAATTTCTTTGGACGAATCGCCTTCAAGCAGAAGATTTAAAATTTTTTGTTCACGGGAAGTCAGGTTTTCGCTGCTCTTATTTATTGAATTTTTGTTTTTCATTCCTTCCAATTATATAATCTTTAAAATAATTGATCAATTATAATATTTTTATATAACTCCAAAAAGTAACATAAAAACTTTTAAAACATAAAACCAAGTAATAAACAGGTAGAAATACGAGGTTTTATTATATTCAAAAGTCTATATATTAAGTCTAATTATTTTATTCATAGGGGAGAGATTTATGAAAGATTTATTTAAGTTTTTAGGGATTATTACGCTAACGGTAATAATAGGATTTTCAATGCTCGCATGTGATCCGGACAAGAATGACAACACTACTAAGCCGTTATTTTCCGTTTCGGGCGAATTCGAAGGAGCGGGAAGCGGTAATGCGCTTTTTACCGCGGCGACTGCTGAGACTGTTTCAAGGTCCGCAAGATCGGCAGCTTCAACTTACGATCTTACAGGGGAGCTTGAAGATGGTGATATGCTTTTCCGTCTAAGAGGAACTTATGATTCTTCAGCAGGCAGTTACACAGTTTCAGCAGCTTCTTCCTTTGCACGCTACACTATTAACGGAAACAAAAGCAGCGCTACCGCGACATTGGCAGTGCAGCAAAATGGTGAATGGCAAAGCTTTATTGTAAGTGTGACTATAAAAGAAGTAAGTGTTAAGAGCGGTAATGTACAGGATTATGAAGGCGGACTTCCTGCATGGGTAAAAGGCAGCTGGCATGACTGGTGGTCTGAAAACGCCGGTAACTATAATCATAACTCTATGGAAGCATGGGCATATTTTGACCAGTGGTATTATGAAGGATATAAAAGTTCAGTTTGGAGAGACAACTGGGATTTTACAGCGACAAAGTACACTGTAATAAGCGCAGAAGATGTCGGTAATGGCGTATATGATGTAATTTTTTCCTATCCTTTGTATAGAGCAACAGACGATCAGAAAATAGCAGCTTTAAAAAAATTCTTTAGTGATATTAATCTCTCTGCCGGATTTTGGAATAAGAGATTCAATCCTTGGGATCGTGATGTATGGGATTGCGATCAATGGGATAATCCGGGTGATAATACAGGAAAAAATTATGACAATTCAGTAATTTGGTATTTCTGCGACTTTTATGAAAAAGGTTTGAACCATGGCGGTCTTAAAATTATTAACTGGGATACATTTGAAAAATTGTTAACCGAAGAGCAACGGGGTGAAAATGGAATATGGAGTCAAATACCTTGGGAAGGTACTTATGAACAAAAGAAAGATACTGTAGCAACTTACTTTGCTGGTAATAATATTAAAAATTACTATTATTATGGCTGGCATGATGATAATAGAGTTAATAATCCTGAACAAGGAGATCGCACCGGCTACATCTGCTGGGAACCGGTATGTGAAGATGTTGGAAATCAAGGCAAATGGTGGGATGAAACCAGATATTATGTAAAATGGGGCAACCAAACCGGTATTATGGGTGACTGGGATAAATACAGGGAAACGTTTAACAAGTGGACATCTGACGATTATCTTGTTACATATCTTAGAAGCCAAAATGTACAACCTGAAACATGGTATACAAGGGTCAGAATAAGAATTGAAAACAATGATTATGTGTTCCAATATTACAACGGAGACAACGAAGCGCAGCAAGACAATCATTCCGCGCCTCCATGCGATACAAAGTCCTTAACTAAAATTAAAGGACTGACATTTGACCCTAATTATTATGGCTGGTCGTATTTCTGGACATCTCAAAGAACAACACCGCGAGAATAAGTTAGTGTAGGATTTGATGGCATAACAAAGAGCCGCTCTGAAAGGGGCGGCTCTTTTTGTATTGAGGCGGTAATAAAATTCGCTTTTTTCACAGTAATTTTTGCATTCATTTCCTGATTTTTTTAACCGATATTAATGATATGAAAGAGAAATATATAATTTTAGTTATTTTACTTGTATCGGTTGTTTTGCCTATGCAGTTGGCAGCTCAAAATACGGCGCAGCTTCCTTCAAGCACCGATGTTTTTAAACAGGAAGGAATCGCTTCCTGGTATGGCAGGGAATTTGAAGGCCGTCCCACCGCTTCAGGTGAAATTTTTGACGCTTCCCAATTAACCGCGGCGCATCCCAGTCTGCCTTTTGGAACCAGGCTTATCGTTACCAATCAACATAACAATAAAAGTGTTACTGTAAGGGTAAATGATCGCGGTCCTTTTGTTCCGGCTAGAATTATTGATGTTAGCAGGGCTGCCGCTGAACAGCTTGATATGATTGTTACCGGTACCGCTCCTGTTTCTGTCACAAGCATTGATAGAATTGTCATAACAACACCTGCTGTCGGAGCGCAAATGGCGCCGCAATCAATTCACCCAGCGCCGCAATCAATACCCTCCGCACCGCAATCAGTTTCTCCCACTCCTCAGGCGACTGCTACTCCTGTAAGAGTTACGACGATTCCGCAGCAACAAACAACAGCGGTTATAGCTCCTGTTGCTCAGCCTGTTGTGGCGCAAATACCTTCCAGAGTTAGACTTACGCCGGAAATTAATATAGAAACAAATAAAAATTATCGTTTACAGGTTGGCTCTTTTAAGAACGCGAAAAACGCCGTTGATGCGTTTGACAGATTAAAAAGCACAGGGCTTAATCCAGCGTATGAGCGCTTTACAGCGGCAGATAACAGCGAGTATTACCGGGTTGTAGTAGCCGGTATCCGCGGTACTGATGTGCAGATAACAACAGACAGAATTAACGCCGCTGGGTTTATAGAAGCGATAATCAAGGAGGAAAATTGAAAAATAATGAATTATTAATTAATTCTTTCTTTTTTTCAATTTTATGTATATTTATTATAAAACATGTTAAAAAGGTGTTTTTGTATAAAAAGCACCTTTTTTGTTTGTATAATCTTCGAAAATTTCTTATAATAGTATAATGGATATGAAGCAAAGCAATACCGATATTATCCAGTCTCTGGAACGCAGAAAGAAAATGTCTGATACGCTCAACAGGGCGGCGACTATATTCCTTTCTAACAGCGCAGACACCTTTGATGAAATGATGACTGAAGGTATGGGCTTGATAGCTGATATGGCCGATCTTGACAGGTTAAATGTATGGCGTAACACATCAAAACCTGAAGGTCTTAGCGTATCGCAGATATATCGCTGGGATAAAGAAGCGGAAGGTACTACATCGACGATCCCGGAGCTTGCGGATATGCTTTATTCAAAATTCGCGCCGCGCTGGGAAAGTGTGCTTTCTAGCGGAGAAGTAATTAATGGTCCTGTGAAAAAATTACCGGAAGGCAAATTGCTTTTTCGTTATGGTACCGTGTCTGTTCTTATAACCCCTATTTTTCTTAAAGGGATTTTTTGGGGTTTTGTAATTTTTAGTGATCAGCATAATGAGCGTTTTTTTGATGATGATAGTGTCGAGATGCTTCGTTCCGCCGCTTTTTTGTGCGCCAATGCCATTATACGCGCCGAGATGGAACGCGAGTTAACAGAAGCGCATAAATTTTATCAGGCTATTATTAAATCCGCGCCGATAGGGCTTACAATCTTTGATGATAATATTAATGTTATTGACTGCAACGAAGAAATATTAAAAATATGCGGTACTACAAAGCAGGACTATATTGAAAATTTCTATTCATTTTCACCGAGGAATCAATCTGACGGAGAAGACACCGTAGTAAAGACTCAGAAGATATTAAAACATATGATTGATACAGGCGAGAATGTTGCAGACGAATGGCTTCACAAATCAAAAAACGGCGAGATTATACCATGTGAAATTACGGTTACATCCATAAAATGGGACAGTAAATATACCATATTGGCGTTTACTTATGATCTTAGAAATATTAAAAGAATGGAAAAAGAGATCAACAGAACAGCAAAGATCAATCAGGCTATATTGGATACCATGCCTGTTGGCATGGCTGTCTTTACCGGTAATCCTCCGGCCATTACTGACTGCAATGTTGAGCTTACAAAAATGTTCAATGCTCCAAAGCAGAGAATTATAGATCGATATTTTGAAGATTTCTCATTTGAACATCTTCCGGACGGACGATCTGCGCTTCCTGTTGCTCAGGAAATTATTAAACGGGCAAGCGTTGGCGAATCGGTAAGGATTGAATGGCCTCATAAAACATCAGACGGCGAGATCATTCCATGCGATCTTACACAAACATGTGTTCGTGTAGAAGATGAGTTAATTATTCTGGCGTTTTTATATGATTTGCGTAATATCAAAAAAATGGAAAAGGAGATTAACAAGGCAGCCCGAATTAATCAGGCAATACTTGATAATCTGCCGATTGGTATGGCTTACTTTGACAGCACTCCCAGAGTTACCAATGTAAATGACAAACTCGCCCAGATGTTTGAAGCTCCAAAACAGCAGATCATCGAACGTTACTACGATGATTTTTCTCCGGAATTTTTGCCTGACGGACGCAGGGCTCTGGAAGTTGCCTATGAAGATACAAATCGCGCGATGCTGGGTGAAACAGTCAGATTTGAATGGCCTCATCAAACGGCGTCTGGTAAATTGGTTCCATGCGATATTACGCTTATTCGGGTTAAGGACGAAGATGAGTTTACCGGGATTGGCTTCCTGTACGATTTAAGCGATGTAAGAAAATTGACTCAGCATTTGCGTGATCAGGATGAGATGCTTAAAGCGCTGAATAATGTTTCTTCTACCTTGCTGGAACCGGGAATGCGTTTTGAAGATACTCTGCAAAAAGCCATGTGGATTATTGCTGAAGCAGTTGGAGTCGACAGGGTTTGCATATGGAAGAATTTCTCCGGAGATTATGATGCTTTCTGTTCGCTGATTTATGAATGGAACTGCGGTAATTTTAGAACACGAAGCGAACATGGCGTTCTCGCGGAAGATCAAATATATAACGAAAGAGAACTGCTAAGAGAAATAATGTCGAACGGACAAAGCGTTAATACTCTTGTGCGTGATATTAAGCCGGGCTTAAGAGAACATTTAAAATCACGCGGCGTTGTTTCTCTTTTTATACTGCCTGTTTATATACAGGAAAAATTCTGGGGTTTTGTCGCCTTTGATAATTGCAAGACCGAACGGCTTTTTTCTGAGAACGAGGAATTAATCCTGCGTTCCGCGAGCAGGACGATAGTAAACGCTATCAGCAAGAATACTATAACAGAAAGACTTGAAACAGCGGTAAAAGAAACCAACGAAGCTAATAAACAAAAAAATATTGCTTTAAGATCTTTAGAAAGTATTTTAAACGGTATCGACGCTCTTATTTATATTACTGTTCCTAAAACAGGAGAGCTGCTGTTTATAAATAACTACATGAAGAAAATACTGGGTAAAGAAGGCGAAGATCTTGTCGGTGAGTATTGTTATAAGGTTTTGCGCAATTCTGATAAAAAATGCGGGTTCTGTCCGTGCTATCAGCTTGAAAAAAATCAGGATCAAGTTGTTATATGGGATGATTATGTTGATCTTTTAAATGGTCATATTCGCCATTCAGACTGTTATATCGACTGGCCTAACGGCGAGAAAGTTCATCTTCAGCACGCGGTTGATATAACGGAGCTGATTAGCGCAAAAGAGCAGGCGGAGCAGGGAAGCCGTTCAAAGAGCGCGTTCCTTGCGAACATGAGCCATGAAATCCGCACGCCGATGAACGCAATAATCGGCATGACAGTTATCGGCAAAACCGCGGACGATGTGCCGCGCAAGGATTATTGTTTTGAAAAAATCGAAAACGCTTCTCAGCATCTGCTGGGTGTTATAAATGATATTCTTGACATGTCAAAAATTGAAGCTAATAAATTTGAACTGTCGCATGAAGAATTTGATTTTGAAAAAATGCTTCAGCGCGTTGTCAACATAGTCGCGTTTAGAGCGGATGAGAAAAAGCAGAGACTTTCTGTACATATTGATAAATCCATTCCGCGCACCATAATCGGTGACGACCAGCGTCTGGCGCAGGTAATTACTAACCTATTGGGTAACGCTGTAAAGTTTACGCCGGAAGAAGGTTTTGTCAAACTCGAAACCCGTTTTATGGGCAAAGAGGATGATTACTATTTAATACAGATTTCAGTTAAAGATTCGGGGATTGGTATAAGCCCTAAGCAGCAGGAAATGCTTTTCCAATCTTTCCAACAGGCGGAATCCGGAACGTCACGCAGGTTCGGCGGAACAGGGTTAGGGCTTGTTATTTCTAAAAATATAATTGAGCTTATGGGCGGTAAAATTGAGCTTGAGTCTGAACCTGGAAAAGGTTCATCATTCTCATTTGTAATAAAAGCGAAACGCGGAATCAGGAAAACGCCGAGCTTGTCTGAAATTGGCGTGAACTGGGACAATGTAAAAATAATGGCTGTTGATGATGACAAGGAAATACTTGATTATTTCCAGGATGTTATGAACGGTTTTGGAACAAAATGCGATGTTGCTTCAAATGGGCAGGAAGCGTTAGCGCTTATCGGAATTAACGGCATGTACGATATTTATTTTGTCGATTGGAAAATGCCTGATATGGACGGAATAATGCTAGCGAAGCAATTAAAAACAAAATCCAATTCGCCTGAACACACTATTGTAATAATGATCTCCGCGGCTGAATGGAGCAGTGTAGCGGACGAAGCGAAAAAAGCGGGCGTAGATAAGTTCCTTTCCAAACCTTTATTCCCATCCGCGATCGCGGACGCGATAAGCGAAGCTATTGGTTTACACCACCGTAATAAAAAAGAGACAACAGGTTACAACGAAGTATTTAAAGGATACAAGGTTCTGCTGGCTGAAGATGTTGAAATTAACCGCGAGATTGTTGAGGCTTTGGTTCAACCGACGCTTCTGGAAGTGGAATGCGCTGAAAACGGTCTTGAAGCGGTTACTCTGTTCCGGACTTATCCTGAAAAATATGATTTAATTCTGATGGACGTTCAGATGCCGGAAATGGACGGATACGAGGCAACGCAAAAAATCAGGGAGTCTGACCATGAAAGGGCAAAGTCCATTCCAATTATCGCGATGACTGCCAATGTTTTCCGCGAAGATGTTGAAAGATGTATCGCTGCCGGAATGAATGAACACATCGGCAAACCTTTAGATATGGATGAATTTTTTGGAATGCTGCGAAGGTACTTAAAGTAGTATTACCTGACAGCTTCTTTCATCTCTTTAATATAATTGTAAATATGCGGCGCCGCTTCTGTTCCGTATTTTGCCGCGATCTTTACGATTGCGCTGCCAACAATTACCCCGTCAGCGATTTTTGCCATTTGCGCCGCCTGCTCTGTTGTATGAATGCCAAAGCCGATCGCTACAGGAATATCTGTTACAGATTTTATCGCCGTTGTAATTGAGACAAGGTCTGTTTTAATTTCGCTGCGTATTCCTGTTACACCCATCGAAGAAACAAGATAAATAAAACCGGTTGCCGCTTTGGCAATCTCTTTAATTCTCGCTTCCGAAGTCGGCGCAATCAGCGAAATAAGGTCTATGCCGTATTGAGTCGCGGCTTCACGCACAGGAGGCTGCTCTTCAAATGGCAGGTCCGGGATGATGATACCGTCAAGCCCAACATCGGCGCAGCGTTTAAAGAAAGCGTCGTAACCATAATGGAAAACAGGGTTAAGATATGTTAAAAAAACAAAGGGGACTTCGGTTTCTTTTCGCAGTTCACTAACGAGCGTAAAAAGTTTTTCTACAGTTGCTCCGGCGCTCAGGGCGCGGTTATTCGCTTCCTGAATGACAGGGCCTTCGGCTATTGGGTCAGAAAAAGGGATGCCGATTTCTATTAAATCCGCGCCCGCTTTAATCATTTGCAGTACAAACTCTTTTGTCTTATCTATACTTGGGTCTCCGCCAGTAACAAAACCTATAAATGCCTTGTTGTTTTTAAAAGCGTTTTTAATTCTACTCATTTATTTTTCTTCCTCGATATTTTGCGATTGACGATACATCCTTGTCGCCGCGGCCTGAAAGACAGATAATAATACTTTCGCTGCCGGAAAATTCGCGCGCTATTTTTTGAGCGTGCGCGACTGCGTGCGCGCTTTCTATCGCGCAGATAATTCCTTCTGTGCGTGACAAGTATTCAAAAGCGCAGACAGCTTCTTCGTCTGTTACAGGAACGTACTCCGCGCGCTTTGTGTCGTGCAGCCACGCGTGTTCAGGACCTATGCCGGGGTAATCCAGTCCCGCGGATATTGAATACACAGGCGCGATTTGTCCTTCTTCGTTCTGGCAAAAATATGACTTCATTCCATGGAAGATACCAATTTGACCCTTCGCTATACTCGCGGCGTGTTTGTCAGTGTCTATGCCTGAGCCCGCGGCTTCGCAGCCGATTAAGCGTACTTCTTTATCATTTATAAAATTGTAAAACATTCCCATCGCGTTACTTCCGCCGCCAACGCAGGCAAGAACGGCTATTGGAAGTTTGCCTTCGGCGGCGAGGACCTGCTCGCGCGCTTCTTTGCTTATTATCGCCTGGAAATCGCGGACTATCATGGGGAAGGGATGAGGCCCCATCACCGAGCCGAGCACATAGTGCGTGTCATGAACACGGCTTACCCATTCTCTCATCGTTTCATTTACCGCGTCTTTAAGGGTTTGGGTTCCCGATGTTACAGGATTAACCTTTGCGCCAAGAAGTTCCATGCGGTAGACGTTAAGCGCCTGGCGCTCGGTGTCTTCCTTGCCCATGAAGATTTCGCACTCCATTCCCAAAAGAGCCGCCGCTGTCGCAGCCGCTACTCCGTGCTGTCCGGCTCCGGTCTCCGCGATTATTCTTGTCTTTCCCATTTTTTTCGCGAGCAGTGTCTGCCCTAACACATTGTTGATCTTGTGGGAACCGGTATGGTTTAAGTCCTCGCGTTTTAAATAAATCTTAGCTCCGCCAAGGTCGCGGCTCATTTTTTCCGCGTAGTATAAACGCGAAGGGCGCCCCGCGTAATTTTTTAGAAGATCGTTAAGCTCTGCGTTGAACGCCGCGTCTTCTTTATAATGGTAATACGATTTTTCCAGATTGATGATTTCGTTCATCAATGTTTCGGGTATATACTGACCGCCAAAATCGCCGAATCTGCCCGAGAACTTACTGCCATTGTTCATTTGTTTTTCCTTGCTTCAGCTTGCCTTACAGCTCTTACCAGTTCTACTATTTTTTTTCTGTCTTTTACGCCGTCAGTTTCTACGCCGCTTGAAACATCGACAGCGAATGGATTAAGTTCCATAGCTTTATCGATATTATTTATATTAAGGCCTCCGGCAAGAAACCATGGTCTTTTAGTTGATAAAATCTGAAACTTTTTCCAATCAAATGTTTTGCCGGAGCCTGCTCCCGAATCTAAAAGAATATAATCCGCGCTGTTGGGAAGTGGAATTTTTGGTTTTATATTTGTGTATATAATTGTTTTTATAACTTTAATAGGCTGTACTTGAGTTTGTCTTATTGAGCCTGCGCTTTGTTTTTTTAACTGAGCAACATAGCTTTCGTCTTCGTCGCCGTGAAGCTGAGCCATGGAAATAACGCCATTTTGGTATAATTCTACAATCAACGGAATTGGGGCGTTTACAAAAACTCCGACTGGCGTTATGCCTTCGGCAATGCGGAAACGGAGGAATTGGGCAAGCGCGGTTGACACTTGCCGCGGACTTTTAGCAAAAACAAAACCGGCATAATCGGGACGCGCTTCGTTAACAAAATCAATGTCTTCGTCGCGGAACAAACCGCAAATTTTTATTTTCATGGTAAAAAAATAACATATTTTTATGAAAATTAACAGTATGTATTTATATATCAGGCTGAGATAAGCTCTTTTAGAAATTTAACTCTATCGGCGCTGCGCATAAGGCTTTCGCCGATTAAAACAGCGTCCGCGCCTGAGTTTTTTATTTCTCGAATGTCGTCTGCGGAATTTATTCCGCTTTCCGCGACAGTCAGAACGCCTGCCGGGATTTGCTTTCGCAGCCGAGAACTTAACCCTGTGTCAACATTAAAAGTTGTAAGGTCGCGGTTATTAATTCCGATGATACGAGCCCCCGCGCTTAGAGCCTCCTCTGCTTCCTGTTCATTGTGGATTTCTACAAGGCAGTCGAGTCCAAGATCATCGGCTACAGAAATAAAACCTGATAGCGTCAGCGGCTCAAGGAGGGCGCTGATTAAAAGCACCGCTCCCGCTCCCCATAACTTTGCCTCATAAATTTGGTATACATCGATAATAAAATCTTTTCGCAGCGTTGGAATTTTTACAGCGGCGGATATTTCTCGCAAATATTGCTCGCTTCCCAAAAAAAACTCAGGCTCCGTAAGAATAGAAATAGCAGCCGCTCCGCCTTCCTCGTATTCCTTGGCAATCTGCATCCAGGGAAAATCCTCGGATATTATTCCCTTTGAAGGCGACGCTTTTTTTACCTCGCAGATGAATGACAAGCCCGGCACTGCGAGAGCTTTGTGGAATGATAATTTATTATTTTTATCCACGGAGGACTGCTGTCCTTCGGATAGCTTGGAGCTAATTAAAGCCTCAGATGAAAGTTTTCTTTTAGCGTCTTCCACGCGTTTTATCGTGCTTTCCGCGATTTTACCAAGTATTGCAGGCGGGTTTTTCATGGTTAAATTAAATTCTTCTGCTGCGATAATTCAACAAACTGTTCAAGCTGCTTTTTCGCTTTGCCGGAATCAATCGCGTCAGCTGCCATTTTAATCGCGTCGTTAATTTCAATTTCCGGTTTGGCAATGTGAATCGCCGCGGCGGAATTTAAAAGTACAGCGCTGCGTCTGGGGCCTTTTTCGCCGCCAAGAATGCTTCTGGTAATTTCAGCGTTTTCGACAGGAGTACCGCCGCGAAGGTCGTCCCTTGTGCAGCGTTCAAAACCGAATTGTTCAGGCGTTACGTCATATGTTTTTATAAAACCATTGCGCAGCTCGCAGACAGTTGTAGGCGCGCCCATGGAAATTTCGTCCAAGCCGTCCTGACCGTAAACAACCATGCCGCTTCTTACGCCGAGGTTGCATAAAACTTTTGCCATAGGTTCGATAAGTTCCGGTTCGTACACACCCAAAAGTTCCATGTTCGCGCCTGCCGGGTTTACCAAAGGACCAAGTATATTAAAAATTGTGCGAATGCCAAGTTCTCGTCGAACAGGCGCGACATACTTCATCGATATATGATAATTTTGCGCGAATAAAAAACAAATGTTAATTGTTTTTAATAAACGCAAACTGTGTTCAGGCGAAATGGTGATGTCAACGCCAAGCGCTTCGAGAACATCAGCGGAGCCGGTTCTGCTTGTTGACGCGCGGTTGCCGTGCTTCGCGACAGGAATCCCCGCCGCGGAAATTACAAGCGCGGAAGTAGTGGAAATGTTAAAAGAATTGGAATGGTCTCCGCCTGTGCCGACGATCTCCAGCACATCCATGTCGTGTAAAATTCTGGTACAGTGTTTGCGCATACCTGTCGCGGACGCGGTGATTTCGTCAATTGTTTCGCCTTTTACGGACATTGCCGCGAGGTAGGCAGCCATCTGTATTTCGCTTGCCTTGCCTTCCATTATTTCATTCATTACAGCTTCGGCTGTTTCAAAGGAGAGATTTTCTCTCTTTGCGGCTTGAATAATCGCTTCTTTTATCATTGTTAATCTATACAGTTATTTTAAATAAAATGCAAGACTTGTTTTTTATTTATCGCGCTGTTAAAGTTAGGTATATGGCGCAGTTATCTCCCTACAAATTGAGCAAAGCGCGTGAAACATATAACTATTTCAATGTTTTTAACGCTATTTCCTGGAATTTACTGGTAGGAATTATAATCACTCTTTTTGCTCTCAGGCTGGGCGCCAGCTCGACTTATATCGGGCTTATGAGCGCGACTTTTTACATTTCGCTGTTCTTGCTGCCGCTTGGTAAAATGCTCGCGAAGCGTTTTTCGATAATCGGGATTTTTAGTTTTACATGGACAGCAAGATCAATTTGTATGGTGCTGGCTGTAGCCGCTCCTTTTTTTGATTACGCTGGACATAGAAAAACCGCTCTTTTATTAATAATACTTGGTGTGCTTCTTTTCCATTTATTCCGCGGTGTTGGAATGATTGGTAATAATCCTGTTTTGAGTTTACTGGCTTCGGGTCCCGATCGCGGCAGTTACATGACGCAGATACAAATCATCAATAGTTCGATAGCGATGTTCGGCAGTTTTTTAATCGCCATGGTGCTTGGCACGGAGCCGCCAATTTTTATCTTTTCCATTTTGCTGGGTATAGGCGTTGTTGCCGGCGTGATTTCCGGGACTGCGATAAAAAAAGTACCAGAGCCTGAACGTTCCAAAGACGGGCAGGGAATGAAGCTTAAAGAAATTTTTAATGAAGTTTTTCCCGGAAAAATAAAAGTATCCGGCGAGAACACCTTGCCTGATTTTTTACTTATTTTATTCCTTGTTGTTCTTGTGTCTGGAGTTACGCGAACATTCGCTGTTGTTTACGCTCGCGAAGTATTTATGCACAACGATGGTTTAATTTCGCTTTACGCTGTTTTTGGCGGACTTGGTTATTTAATGGCAGGTTTAATAATAAAATTTTTAATCAATCGCCTTGGCGCGAAACCTCTTTTTCTTGTCAGTGTGATTCTGGGTATTGTTAGTATAATTCCTGTTGTTTTATTTCCTCAGTCTATAGTTGAGAATGTAGCAGGTTCTATTCTCTTTTTAGTATTTTTATTTTTTATGCTGAACTTTGGCTTTCTTGGATCCGAAGGAATAGCGCAGACATATTTTTTAGGGATGATTCCGCAGGATAAAATTCTTGACATGGGGATACTCTATTTCTTTACGCTTGGATTAGCGGGAGCGATAGGCACATTCCTTGCGGGACTTTTAATAGACTTTTTACTTTTAATTGGAATTTCTCCCTTTATCGCGTTTAAAATTTTATTTTTACTTATGATTATTTTGATTGTTCTTGCCCTGTCAAAGCAGGGTAAGATGAAATCTTTGGGCTCACTTCCGCTTACAAACGCGCTTGAAGTTATCTTTTCTTTTAGGGATCTTCGCGCGATTAGCTTACTCGATAAATTGGATAAGGCGCAGGATTCACAGGAAGAAAGCCAGGTGCTTGGAGAATTGCACGACACGCCTTCTCATCTTGCAATTGACGGTCTTTTGGAACGCGCGCGTTCTCCAAAACTCGCTACTCGCACAGAGGCAATAAGAGCTCTTGAAAAACTGCACAGGTTAAGCCATAACGCGGAAAAGGCGCTTCTTGAGGATATCGAGAATAATCCGTTTACAACAGCGTATATTTCCGCGCGTATTTTAGGAAAATATAATTGTAAAGACGCGATTCCAAAATTAAGAGAGCTTGCGTTATCTGATGATTATATGCTTGCGGGAGAAGCCGTTCTTTCTCTCGCTAAAATGAAAGATATTGAGTTCCGTACGGAAATAGAAAAAATTATTTTAAACTCGCAAAACCCAAGGCTGCGAATAATGGGAGCGGAAGCCCTTGGTATGTATCATAACGCTGAATCCATTTCGGTATTGCTGGGTATAATTCGCGGCAAAAATACGCCTCGTTATCTTAGAGATGAAGTAATTCTGGCAATAGCGGCAATAATTGATACCCAAAAAAAGTTTTATAAAATTTTAGCGCGTTATTCCGCAGTGGAACTTGTTACACAAAATTCATTAGCGGTGACTTTAAGTATGGACGAAGTGGAATCAACATTTGAATTTGTTACAAAGGCAATAAATAAAAAAAAGGCGAAATTCACGGCTTCTGTTATTGCTTCTTTTACTGAAAAATTCAAAAATGCTGTTGATGAATTTATAAATAAAAATGACGGCGCGGGCTTCTCCCGCTGGATTTTAGAATTCCCGGATGAAAACACAAGGGTGGGAGACATTGTTAAATCTGTTTTCTCGGAAGCGGTTATTGATGATGAATTGCGCGCTAATGATTGTTTGCGTTTGTTAATTGTTCACTGGGCTTCGCAAGAGCTGCGTATCTGGGCAGCGACTGTAAAATAAGGAAAAAAATATGTCTGATGTAAAAGAAGTAAGCGAAGAATCAGGTAGAAACGCTCAATCTGACGCCGCGAATAAAATTGGTACTGAACCTGTAAGCAAATTACTTTTAAAATTTTCGATACCGGCAATAACCGGGATGGTTGTTAACGCGCTCTATAATTTTGTTGACAGGATTTTCGTAGGACAGGCTGTAAACGAAATCGCTCTCGCGGGGCTTTCTCTTGTTCTGCCGCTCATGACAATAGGTATGGCTCTCGCGATGTTGTTTGGCATAGGAACAGCGAATATGATCTCCATGAGGCTGGGGCAAGGTAAGCGGCGTGACGCTGAAAACGCGCTGGATCATTGTTTCTTTTTGTTAATAGGTACAGGAATTTTGATGATTGTTTTTGGGCTCATTTTTCTTGATCCTATTATTTCGACAATGGGCGCGAAAGAAGGCAGCGAGGCGATAGGATACGCAAGAGAGTATTTTCGCGTAACACTCTACGGCTCTGTATTTTTTCTTGTAAGTTTTGGTTTATCGCATTGTACAAGGGCGCAGGGCTTCCCCGGCGTTACAATGGTTTCCATGATTCTTGGAGCGGTTCTTAATATCATATTTGACGCGATTTTTATTGTGTGGTTTAAATGGGGCGTCGAAGGAGCGGCATGGGCAACAGTAGTCGCTCAAGGTTGTTCCACAGCCTATATATTAAGATTTATTTTAAGCAAGAAAGCGGTGGTAAGGCTTAATTTCCGTTTCTTAAAACCAAAGCCTGAGATTGTTAAACAAATAATGGCTTTTGGCTCAGCGCAATTTTTACTGCAATTATTAATTTCTATTGTACAGCTTTTAAACAATAAAAGCGCAGGCTGGTACGGAGCAGCCGCCTTGGGCGTAGAAAACGGAGACGCTGTCGCACTCTCAGGAATGAGCATAGTCGGTGCGATTCTAATGCTGATACTTATGCCTGTGTTCGGCATTAATCAGGGAGCGCAGCCGATACTGGGTTACAATTACGGCGCGAAATTTTACCGCCGCGTGTTACGCGCTTATATCGGCGCTATTTCCGCCGCTACAATAATTTGCATCGTGGGCTTTGTTATTGTTCAGATTTTTTCTGTTCAGCTTGTTAGGCTCTTCGCGCCAAATGGAAGTGACGCGTTAATGGAATTCGCTCCACGCGCCATGCGGATAATGATACTTTTAATCCCTCTCGCCGGTTTCCAGATAGTGTCAACAAACTTCTTTGTCGTAACAGGCCGCCCAAGAACTTCGATCTTCCTTTCTCTTTTGCGTCAGTGCATCGCTCTCATTCCCTGCATCCTCATCTTTGGCAAATTTTGGGGTCTTTGGGGCGTAGTAAGCGCCGCTCCTGTCGCTGACGGCTTCGCGTTTATTGTTACAGGTTTAATGATTTTGTTTGAGCTAAGGAAGCTTTATAAGAAGAGTAAGGAGAGTTGACAAACGTGTGACAATATGGTATATTTTTTCATAGGAGAATATATGAAATTTGTTACCGTAAGAGATTTTAGAACATCCCCAGCAGCCATATGGAAAAGACTACCCATTGAGCGAGAAATGATAATCACCAATAACGGAAAGCCGATTGCGCTTTTAACGCCTGTTACTGATGAAACATTTGAGGAAACCATTTCCGCTGTTAGGCAGGCAAAAGCAATAAACTCATTAAGGAAGATTCAATTTGAGGCAATAAAAAACGGAACCAGTGGAATGACTCTTAATGAAATAAACGCAATTATAAAAGAAGTAAGAGACGAACATAAAGAATGCGAATAATTTTAGACACTAATGTTATTGTATCTGCTTTTTTATCTTACAATGGAGTACCTTCAAAAATATTAACCTCTTTTCTGGACGGTTATATTACATTAGTGTATGATAACTTGATTTTTGCTGAATATATACGTGTTTTATTTAAAGATAAATTGAAAATCGATAAAGATAAAGCAGGCGATATTCTTGATTCTATACAAAAAAAAGGTGAATATGGAATTGCAAATACACTCAGATTAAAATTTGAAGACGAATCCGATAAAAAATTTTATGAATTATTCAAAACTGCCAATGTTGATTATTTAATTACAGGTAATAAAAAGCATTTCCCCAAGGAGAAAGGTATTGTTAGCCCAAGGGAATTTTTAGATTTATATTAGAAGGAATTTTGAGAGAAGACCCCACACACGCCTAATAACGCATGTGAGCCTGAAATTTTGGGAGAAGAGATTCACACGGAGGCACGGAGGATTTTGATACAAACATTCTGCTTTAGTTTCGATTTTGATAATTGGTACTAAAAATTATTAACCACGAACCACTCGAACGCCACGAACCTTTACTTTGAAATCTTAACCTTAACCTAAAAATACATGATAGCTATTAAATATTTCTTAGGTTTAAAAAAAGAAACGGACAACAAGTTCAAGTGGTTTGTGTGGTTCGCACACTACGCTATATATAGCATCGTTAGGCGCAATTGTACACTATGCAATTAGAGTGTCTGACACTCTGCATTAGTAACATTTCAGAATGTACATAATAAAAAAACCAAGAGTTGAATATTAAACTCTTGGTTTAAAAAATGGGAATTATTTTTTTACTCCATTATTACTCGCGCACGATAGATTTCTGTTTTGTTTTTTCCCAAATCAGCAATAAAATACAGCCAGCCATCAGCATCCATTGTTGGGCTAAATGCATCTAAGAGCCCTCCTGTTAAAGCTGAAAGTCCTCCTGTTCCATCTGCCTTCATGATGAATATTTGCCATTTACTTTGCTTATCTGTCTTAATAATAGTTTTACTTCTGTTAACTCCTGTAGTTACAACTTGAGCGCCTTTCTGAAAAAGAATATAGCGTCCATCTGATGAATAACTTGGCTGAACGCAGTTATATCTCTTTGAATCTCTGTAAATCTCTGTTACTTGTCCTGATTTTATATCCATCTCATATATGGCA
>Ga0209755_10004246_pt1 | contig 17123 bp, 13 predicted proteins | sample TergutCo191P1_FD_187301 | JGI IMG/M metagenome (GOLD analysis project Ga0209755, IMG submission 187301) | Cornitermes sp. P1 segment gut microbial communities from Petit-Saut dam, French Guiana - Co191P1 (SPAdes) (version 2) | ecosystem: Host-associated > Arthropoda: Insects > Digestive system... | reverse complement strand
ATCCACTGCCCTGAAATGCGCCATGCTTCGCCGCCGATCATATTTAGGCGAATTTCCGCCACGCTAGCAGGTTCTGTCGCCCCTGATGAACGGTCGTATATTGCGTATAACGATGAATCCGAACGGCGCGCCGCGTTTTCCCCCTGAATTTTTAATGAAAAATCACCTGCGGCGTTGGCGTACCTGTTTAAATTAACGCCTGCAAGGTATTCACGGTAACTTTTTTGTTTTACAGGAGCGGTTAATAAAAGAGAACGGATCACCAAAGGTTCATTTATTCCGGTAAGTTTGATGGTGTTCATTCCTTCATGCAGATAAAAAACGTAAGGCTCGGTAAAATACCCCTGCGAATCCCTGAACCAGACAGATTCCCAGTATGGTTTTTCGATCTGAGAAGGACGAATTTCATTACCTTGATTGTCATACCGGCTGACTGCTGAGTCTCCCCATATGCGCGGAAAAACAAGCCTGTCGGCGCCGAGAAAGGGAATCTCCCCGTTGATGTATAATGCGCGTTCTATAGGTATTCCCCTTGCGGGAACAGGGAAATATTCAATATGAATGTTATAAAGACCGGCTTGATCGATATTTACGGTATACTCAACAAAGCTTAATTCCTCTGTCCTTAAAACGCGGTTTACGCCTTCAAAATTTTCAAGAACAGAAACGCCTTCGGCTGAAGACCATTCTAATAAATTGATGGAGATATCGCTTTTCCCTGCCGGAATATGAGAATATCGTTCTATATAACGTGAATATATGTTGGCCCTGCCGGAGCTTTCTCCGCTTAAATCAAAACCGGCGTATTTCTCGGTAAAATCCTGCCCTTCCCGCCCTGTAAACAATAAAATCATCATTAAACCGCCGGCTATAACGGCAATAACAATGATTTTTATCACATGCGAAAATTTGTTCATTCTAATAACAGCCTTCTAATTAAAGATTAAGACCAACTATCTTAGAGCATGACAAAGTTTATTGTGACCATATTATCTAAATAGACCCGGAATGTCAACAAAAATGAATTTTTTTGATCATCTTTCAAAGATACGATGTCGGCATTTACCGCCCCGGTGTTCCGGCGGATTCATTCTCATAGATTTTTTCCCACCTCTGTTGAATCGCAGTTACTGTCTGCTGAGATGTTCTGCCGCTGTCAAAAAAGATTTCCAGCTCATCAAGAAAAGCGTCATAATATTCAACGGCGCGGGGTTTTTCGGAAAAACTGTCAACAACATAGGTGGAGTCAAATTCATATATTCCCCATGCTTTAGAATAAAAGGGATCATTGTTTATGTAATCGCCGGGAATGATATAAAAGGGCTCATCATTTTCATAATCACCGGGAATAATATTAGCGGCGATACCGGGGATTGCTTTTAACTCTTCGCAAAGAAGCGAACTTTTTCCGGCAAGGAAAACAAGAAAATCCCCTGCTTCCTGCGGATACGCGCTATTGGAAGACATTCCGGTATAAATTGCGGATATATTGATGCCATACCTGCCATCCGTTACAGGAGCGGGGATCGTTGTTATGCCAAATTTTTCGTCACCCATTTTTTCCCTGAGATACGGAATTGCCTTTGCGGACGCGATCATCATTGCTGTCTTTCCCTGAATAAACTGTTCAATACGCTGTTCACCTGTTGTATTAAAAATTCCCGGAGAAAGAAGCCCTTCGCGGTATAAGGTTCCAAGGAATGTAAAATCATTGATGATTGGGCGGTTATTAATGGAAGGCTTGCCGTCTTCAGACCAAAAATTATTCCCTGATGCCCACATCCACGAGAAAATGTCCCTTGAAAGAGCATGACGATCATCAAGACTTAAACTGAAGGCAAGTCCTGACGCGCCCGTATTGCCTCTTGAAACGCTTCTTGCGCAGGCTAGAATTTCGTCCCTTGTTTTAGGAGGCGAAGCGTAACCGGCTTCTGTCAAAATATCAATATTGTAAAAAAATAAATCCATAAAGGAAACAAGAGGGATGGCAGGCTGCCGCGCGCCTGATTCGTAATTTGTAAATGAATTTAACTCAGCAAGATAATTGCCCGCTATAAAAAAGGGAAGCTCTCCTTCATCAAAAAAGTATATATCAGGCTCTTTTTGATTTTGCGCGTCTGAAACGGCGTTCGCGGGATAAATCCGTATACCGGGATTTTTTTCTTCGTATTCAAAAATAAAATTTTCTATTAAATCTTTTCCGAATAATTCACCGCCGCGCGAAGAAAGATATAAAATTATTTCGCCCGGTCCGGTTTCCGCTTCGGTAACATTATTTTTTTTAAGAGATAACCCGATAATTAAAGAAGCGGCTGCCATAATTAAAACGGCAATAAGCAGAAAAATGTCTTTTCTATCCGTTAAATGTATCGACTTTTTTATATTTTTAATGTAAATCTTAATAATGTTCTCTTTTTCCAAAAGGCTCATTTATTCTATCTCCAGTAAAATAAAAAAAATTATTCCGGGCAGCCGCGGCGGCGAAAGTAAATTAACAATTGATTTTTCAAAAATTAAAAAATCCCCTTTTGATATTAAATCAGAATCTTCATATAATGCCTATCTGTCAAACGGCTCGCTGGAAATCGGCCTGAAGAAATCAAACTGTATCGCATGGACAGACATTCCCGGTGACGAATATCAGGATCACATTATAGAAGCGAAATACCGGCTTGACAGCAGCGGCGGATATTCAGCCGCGGGTATTATTTTCCGCATCATGGATGAAGACACATACTATTTGGCGCTTGTATCAACCAAAGGTTATTTTCGTATTGACGCGGTAAAAGACAATTCGCCGCGGACTCTTATCGCATGGACGGAAATTTCCGGTTTTGACGGAAGCGGCGTAAGCATGAAAATTATTACTTACGGCACATATTTAATTTTTATAATTAACGGACGATGGCTAGGAGAGGTAAACGATGATTCCATCGCCTTTGGCCGCGTTGGATTTGCAATCGCTTCGTACGAAGAAAAAAAAGACGGCGCCGAATATGCCTGCAAAGCGAATCTTGAGAAAATTACAATTGATACGCGGATTAACGCACTGGAAGAATCATTTAAAAAGTGGACAGATGAATCCAATATCAACGCCGAGGAACGGCTGGTGTTAGCTGAAACTTTTGCCGTGATGGACGAGCCTGTAAGAGCCCTCGATCAAATTATCAGAGCATGGAAGCGAAGGGACGAGGCAATCAGCAAAGTGACAATTTCATACACAGAGGTTAGAACCAGAAAAGAGCTGCTTCTTGCCTCACGACTTTCATTCCGCCTCGGCCAATATAAGGAAGCGGAAGAATACATTAATACGCTTTTGGATCAAAAAAATGATTCGCCGGAAGGAAAAGCCGCATATTTTGAAAAAATTAAAATACTGAACGAATTAAATAAATTTCCTGAAATAAAGAAATTTGTTAAAAAGAATACATCAAAATTCGTTAAAAATATTGATTACTACACAATACTCGGGCGCTGTTACTGGGAGCTAAAGGATTATAAAAATTCCGCGGAAGCGTGGGATAAGGCTTTTGGATTAAACCGGAAAAATAAAAACATGACAGATAACGGCGTATACGCGGCGAACGCGGCGAACGCGCATGAGTTTAACGGAAATAAAGAAGAAGCTTTGGAACGCTATATCAGCGCGGGAAAAATATTTCTTAATCAGGATAATTTGGCGGAGCTTGCCGCATTGATGCCGAAGCTTGCCCTTCTTGGCGAAAAGAACTGGGAAGCCCGCGCTCTTTGCGGCAAATGGGCTTTCAGTAACGAAGATTATGATAACAGTGAAAATGAATTTATCGTCTCTGACAAGCTAAGATGCAGAATAAAACCCCGGCCTAAAGAAGACCCGGCTGTCTGTTATTTATGGGGTCTTATTCATTTCCTGAAAGGTAAAAAGAAAGCCGCTGTAAAAAAACTGGAAAAAGCAGTCAAGCTTGCCCCGGACTACGGGCTTTTTAAAACAAAACTGGAAGAAATAAAATCAGATAACGCGCAATGAAAGTAATAAAATGGCATCGGTTTTTAAAAAACGGATTAAACGCGCCTGTGTCCGGCTTTAAAGGAAAAAAATCATCAATGACTGTCGGCGTTTTTGACGGAGTCCACCTTGGACATCAGGCGCTGATAAGGCAGGTAGTTTCACATAACGCAGATTATACGCCCGTAGTTGTCACGTTCAGGCAAAATCACAAAACAAAAAGAATAAAGAATGAAACAGATAATAATAAAAAAGATATTTTAAATTATAGACAAAAATTAAAAAAATTAAAAAAATCGGGAATAAAAATTACGATAGTTATTGATTTTACCGGAGAATTTAAAAAAATGACCGGAATTGAATTTATTGAAATACTGTATAAACACGGCAACATCGGATTTTTTACGGTAGGAAGCAATTTTCACTGCGGTTATGAATTGGACACAAACGCTGAAAAAATTAAATCGTTTTTTTCGCCGCGTAACATTCCTGTAGAAATAGTGCCGGAAGTAATGGAAGGCTCTCTTCCAATCAGTTCGACGCGCATCCGAAAAGCGATTGCCGAAGGCGATCTAATACTTGCACGAAAAATGCTTGGCGCCCGTTAGCGGCAAAAAAAAGCCAGACGCAATGCCTGGCTTTTAAAATACATTTTAGCAGAGAGTTTTTATTGCTTTGTCAGAATCATGTACGTTTTTTTACCGTCATCGTCTTCACTTATAAACCGTCTGATTTTCCTGCCGGTTTGATTGATTTCCATTCCGCTAATATCCCCTTCATTTATTGTTCCAGCCTGCATAGGTTGTGTCATAGAAAATGAGTAGTTAATATCATTTCTAATAAAACCTGAATCCTCTTCCATCTCTAACACCGCTAATGCATACGCATCCGCAGCCTCCATTCCTGTAAAACGTGTTGACATTGTCATTGTGCCACTTGTTGTTTTCTCGTTAAAGTCGATAGTTATTTGATAACTTATGGTCGTAGTCATAGTCGCGTCAAATGAATTTGGATCGTTTATATCGTCTTTCTTCAATGACTCGCTGTTTGAAAATGAATATGAACCTTTCCATTTGCCGCTCAATTGCGATAAACTCGTTACGGGACTCCATTCATCAGGTTCTTCGCATCCGAAGGTCATCATACTGAACAATAATGCTGCGATTAGCATTACAAGCCATAATTTTTTAATTTTCATGTTTTTCTCCTTTGAGTCATGTAAATTTTTCCCGCTACGCGAGATTGGTCTGTAATTAAGACTATATAATTATTATACTGTAAATTTGGAGATATTTCACAATTTTTTTATTTTTTTGCCGGTGGTGTCAGGCAGCGTTTTATGTTATAATCACATCACTAATATAGGAGATAAGCATGGATAAAGAATTGGAACAAAAATTAAAAAACACAGCAAAAGAAATCCGAAAACTGACAATCGAAGAAATCGGCGCCCTGGGAACAGGGCATATCGGAGGAGCCATGTCAATTGTTGACCTTTTGGCTCTTTTATATTTTCACCGCATGAAAATCGACCCGCAAAACCCGCGATGGGAAGATCGCGATCAGCTTGTAGTGAGTAAAGGACACGCGGGTCCTGCTGTTTACGCCGCGCTGGCGCTGCGGGGATATTTCCCGAAAGACTGGCTTGCGACCCTGAACAAGGGCGGAACAAGCCTTCCAAGCCACTGCGACCGCAACAAAACACCCGGTATCGATATGACAACCGGCTCTCTTGGTCAGGGTTTTTCAGCCGCCATCGGCATTGCCCTTGGCTTAAAGATGGATAAAAAACCGCAGAATGTGTTTGTAATTATCGGGGACGGCGAATCAAACGAGGGGCAGATTTGGGAAGGCGCGCTTTTCGCTGCTTATCAGAAACTTCCGAATCTGATTGCGTTTACCGACCACAACAAACAGCAGCTTGACGGCTTTACGAAAGATATTCTTGATATGGGCAGCCTTGCCGCGAAATGGGAAAGCTTCGGCTGGTATACGCAGGAAGTCGACGGCCACGACATTGCCGCCATTGACGCTGCAGTTGAAAAAGCGTTAGCTGAAAAAGAAAAACCTTCGATGATTATTATGCACACAATCAAGGGAAAGGGATGCAGCTTCGCCGAAGGCGTCGAGAAGAATCACAGTATGGCGTTTAACATGGAAAAAGCCAACGAAGCCATCGCGGCGTTAGTATAAGGAGAGAACAATGGCAGAACAACAAACGAAAGAAATGAGAATGGCATACGTCGACACTATCATGGCGTTAGCTGAAAAAAATAAAAATATTGTCGTACTGGAAGCTGACCTGATGAGCTGCACTAATACAGGCGTTTTTAAGAAAACATATCCCGACCGGTTTTTCAACTGCGGTGTAGCCGAAGCAAACATGGTCAGCATCGCGGCGGGTCTTTCCACGCTGGGAAAAATTCCGTTTGCCTCAGGGTTCGGATGCTTTTCCTCGCGGCGGGTATACGATCAATTTTTTCTTTCGGCAAATTACGCGAAATTAAACGTAAAGCTGATAGGAACAGATCCCGGCGTAACCGCCGCCTTCAACGGCGGAACCCATATGCCGTTTGAAGAACTTGCCCTGATGCGCGTTATTCCAAAACTGACACTGGTTGAGCCGTCCGATCCTGTATCATGCGCCGCCTTTGTCCGTCTTATGGCTGAAGAATACGGCTGCCACTACCTTCGCATCCCAAGAAAACCGGTTCCGTATGTTTACGGTGAAAACGAAACCTTCAAGTTCGGTCAGGCAAAAGTTTTAAAAGAAGGAAAAGATGTCTGCTTTATCGCGCTTGGAAGCCTCATGGTAAACCAGTCGCTGAAAGCGTGCGATAAACTTGCCGAAGAAGGAATCAGCGCAGGCGTTCTTGATGTACTCACATTAAAACCCATTGACAGTGACGCGGTATTGAATCAGGCCGGTAAAGTACGCGCCATCATCAGCGCGGAGAACGCGCAGAAAATGAGCGGCCTCGGCAGCGCTGTCGCCGAAATACTCGCCGAGAACTGCGGCGGTAAAAACTGCTGCAAATTCGCGCGCATCGGCATCAACGACGAATTCGGCGAAGTCGGCACGCAGGATTATCTTGTAGACCGCTACGGCCTTGACGTCGGAAGCCTTGTGAAAAAAGCGAAAGAGCTATTGGGTTAAAGACAATCTATATAATGGTTAAAAATTTCTGATAAAGCGGCCCTTTCCACTCAGGGTTTAAATATGAAAGGTTAGATTATTTTCCCCATTTCATTTTAATAATAAAAACATCGGTTTTATTATGGATATAATAAGCGGTTATGACATCGTATCCGATAGTATATCTGCGTGAAAAAAGCGCTGTGTTTATTGAACGTTTCCGACACGGTATGTTTTTTCCTTCCAATGAAAGCAAAGGATCGTATAAGCCCCCTTCCGGGTTATCGCAAATCATATTTTTAAGTTTGTCTGTGAATAGTATAATTTCCGGGTAATGTGAAGCCTGTTCACGCTCCCATTGGGATACAGAACTGTGACATATCAATTTCACCATCGGCCTCTGCTTGCATTAGTATATTGAGTAATTCCTTTTTTTCATTATCTGATGATGCAGACATTTTTTCAGAATCAACATTAACGAGAGACAGAAAATATTTACTCATAGATTCCTGCGGTATTGTTGAGTTAATCATAGTATCGATCCACGGGCCGCTCTTATGTGTTATTTTTCTTAAACGTGACGCTGAAAATTGCCCGTAATTATCATAGACCATTTTTACAAGAAGCTTTTCATTATCGTTTAATGAAATTTTTTCCGGATCAATAATCGCTGTGATAGGAGTGGCGCCGTATACTTTTAATATGTGATAAAGTTTCGGACAAACAGGACCATGTTCCCATGCTTCAATAGGCTCAGAAAACAGCGGTTTTTCAGAAAGCGCTAAAGAAAAACCCTGGCTAAAATAAACAAGCTTTTGGAGTTTCATGTGGGAGATTAGTTCAAATTCCCCCTCTTCGGATTCTTCACGACTAATTTCAAGGATATAATTTGCAACATCAAAGACATCAGCCATAAATTCCCCTTTAATAAATTTAACGGCAAACCGCCCTTATATATAATAGCATTTTTTTTCCCATTCGTCTAACTGTTGTGCGATTATATTTTTTTTAATATTAAAGCGGCCGACGGGAGTCGCCTTCCAGTCGCAAACATCCTGTTTGCTCCTTACAGGCCGACTGCGCCGCTAAACCGGCGTCCTACCGGTTTACCTCTCAGACGCTTTCGCGTCTTCGAGGCCGCGGCTTCGTTTCGACTCCCGTAATTTTTTACTACATTGAAATTCTATTCCAAATTAATACATTAATCAGTAGTACTAAAAATTTCAGCGGCCGACGGGAGTCGAACCCGCGTCACGAGCTTGGGAAGCTAGGGTAATGCCGTTATACGACGGCCGCAATTTTCTTCTAGGTTTGTGAGGGAACCAACCGGGTTCCCGAAAAAACCAGTGATCCAGGGCTGACTCGAACAGCCGACCTGCCGCTTAGGAGGCGGCCGCTCTATCCCCTGAGCTACTGGACCAATAAAAAAAGATTAACACCCAAGGACATGATTGTCAATTATTCGCATCAATGCGCTTACTTGACTAAGATAGTCCATTATTCTAAAATGAAAAGATATTTTTTATAGGGGTTTTAAAGTGGTAAAACGAGGGATTTCCCTGTTTTTTTTATTGATATTTGGATTTGCTATTATATACGGACAGGAAATAATTACCGCGGATGGGTATCTAAGGATTGTTTCGGATAATTATGCCGGAATCAGGGATTATGAGGCCAATATTGTCATCCGATCGGGCGGTACCGATATGATTGGAGTCGCAAGCAATCTGCAGCCTTCTTTCATGCGGATCGATTTTACCCGTCCTGCGGAACAGGTGATTGTTTTTAACGGCGAAACATTGACCGTATACCTTCCCGAGTTCAGGGCTGTTCTAAGCCAAAGCATCAGCCGAAGCAGAATGTCATCGGCGACAGGAGCGGGGCTTGCAAGCGCGCAGGGGCTTTCTCTGCTAAGAAACAATTATGTTTGTTCATTTGTCACAGGTCCGAGCCCTGAAGTTTTAGACGCCGGTTCGGCGGAAATGGTTGTAAAACTTCGTCTTACAAGACGTTATACGTCAGAGGGGTTCAGGGAAATAATACTATCCATAAATCCTGAAACAAGGCTAATCAGAAGGATCGAGGGAAGAACCATAGCGGATGCCGTTGTTCGTTTTGATTTTACAAATATCAGAGTAAATCTGGGTATCCCTGAACAGCGGTTTATTTATGACGCCCCTGCCTCGGCTAACATGTATAACAATTTTATGTTCAGAGATTTAGATTAAAGCGGGGAATTAATGGAATCTCTGGGTGAAAAACTAAAAACTGCCCGTACCGAAAAGGGATTAAGTTTAGATCAAATTAGCAAAGAAACTAATATTTCCATCCGTTATCTTGAAGCGATGGAAATGGAAAATTTTTCCGTTTTTCCCGGCGAGCCGTATGTGCTTGGGTTTATTAAAAATTACGGTTCATATCTTGATCTTGATGTTCCAAAATTAATTTTACTTTACAAGGCATTCCGTATTCAGGAACAGCCGATACCGAAAGAGCTGATAAAAGATCCGCCAAGGTTTCCCAAATTTATCATCCCTGTTTTAATTATACTGATTGTTCTAGGCGGAGCCGGATACGGTATTTATTATCTGATAAAAAACAGACCGGCTGCTCCAATTCAAAATACGCCAGAAACCCGTGCTCCGGTAGAATACATAATGGAAGGCAATTCCATGGAAAGGCGTTTTTACAGAAACGATTCTGTATTGATTTCCGTTGACAGCGAAACATATAAACTGGAAATTTTTAATCTTGGGGAGACTGTAACCATTCGTTCACCGGAAGGATCAAGAAGCCTTGATCTGGGCCAGGACATCACTATCGATCTTAACAATGACGGAATTCCTGAATTGCGGATAACGGTCGCGGATTTTGCGAAGAACAACGCCGATATGGGTGCGCTTCTTCATTTTATATTGATGGACGCCGCAGTATATACAGGTGCGGAGATTAATCTGAATACTGCGGTAACAAGCAGCGTTGTAAGCGCCGCGAGCAGTACAACAATTATACCTGTTACTGTAAGTCCGTATCCTTTTACGCTGCAGATTAGTTTTCAGGGTTATTGCATGTTCCGCTGGGAAATAATTAACGAGCGCGACCGCACGGGAACAAACCAGCGTTATTTTCAGCGCGGCGAATTGCTTGATATATCGGCGCAAAACGGCATACGCATTTGGGCATCAAACGCGCAGGCGGCAAGATTTCAGGTCATAGGCGGAGGGCGCACATATCCTGTTGAAGTCGGCGGCGCGGGCGAAGTTATTGTAACGGATATCCGCTGGGTCAGGGACGATGAAAACCGTTATCGTCTTATTCTCATGCGGCTGGAAACCTAAAGCCGGGCTTCTGCATTAACCGCGACGCTGCTTTAGTTGCGATGCTGCTTTAGTATCGCCATATAGTGAGTTTTAAAATGCGTTACTTTCTTGATCCCTTCGGCTGCGTTAAAAATCAAGTTGATGCCGAAAATATGATGGCTCATTTAAACAACGCAGGGTGGCAATCTGTTTCAGATGCGGAACACGCTGATTTAATTATTATTAATTCCTGCGGTTTTATCGAAAGCGCGAAACAGGAATCCATTAACGCTGTTTTAGAATGGCGGAAATTTTATCCTGAAAAAAAAATACTGCTCGCAGGCTGTCTCTCACAGCGTTATGCGAAAGAACTGCCTGAATTATTGCCGGAAGCTGACGGATTTTTAGGCGTCGAAGATATTATCAAAATTGCGGATAAGGTATCAGGCTGGAAAACATCCGCCGCGGATTTGCGCGGATCAGCTCAGATTAAAATTAAAAAATTGGCAGCAGGAGAGCGGCCGCTTTTATCACTGCCGGGATCCGCGTATGTTAAAATCAGCGAAGGGTGCAATAACCGCTGCTCATACTGCGCCATTCCCTTGATTCGCGGCAGCCTTATGTGCCGCGCAATCTCCGATATTATCGAAGAATGTAAAGCGTTACTAAAGCGCGGCGTCAAAGAACTGTGCATTATTGGGCAGGACATCGGCTCTTATGACGCCGGACTGCATGAGTTATTAAAAGCAATATCCGCCTTAGCGGGAAATTTTTGGGTTCGATTGCTTTACATTCATCCCGATCATTTTCCTTTTCAAATACTGGATGTCATGGAAAAAGACAAACGTTTTCTTCCATACTTTGACATCCCTTTCCAGCACGCGTCAGAAAAAATTTTGCGCGCGATGAACCGCAGCGGCTCATCAGAAAAATATCTTGAGTTAATCAATACTATCAGAGCAAGATTACCGGAAGCTGTTATACGCTCAACTTTTTTGTCTGGTTTCCCCGGCGAGACAGAAGATGATTTTGCCGCGTTACTCGATTTTCAGGAAAAAGCAAAACTTGACTGGCTAGGCTGTTTTGCGTATTCAAGAGAAGAAGGAACCACCGCCTATTCGATGAAAAACCGCGTCCCGGCAAAAACCGCTGTTATGCGCAAAAAAATTATCGAAGAGAAGCAGGCGGCAATCACTGAAAAAAACATGGATCGCTTTACCAGTCAAACACTGGAAGTTTTAATCGAAGAGCGGTTTTCGGCTGCATTAACGGCAGACACAGCAGGCGCCGTTAATCAAACGCCTGCGCCTGACGAAGAAAATCTCTGGCTGGGGCGCCTCTATTGTCAGGCGCCTGACATTGACGGCTCTGCGGTAATTATCAGCGGCGAAGAAAGCGGAAAAAATTTACAGACGGGAACTCTTGTTAAATGCAAAGTAATCGCGCGCCGCGGAATTGATTTGGAAGTATGGATTTAATTATTAAGGCTGTTCCAAAATTTTAGTTAATTAATTTAAAAATTAAATACCAATATGGCGGCTGCGCACAGTCTTCCGAGGCTAGGATGGCAGAAGTTATAACACGGGTCTAGTTACGAGTCTGTCCAGCACCCAGTACCTATATGAATAATATTAAGAAATTGAATAATGGTTTTTAAAAACAATACTAATGTATTGTTGATAACATAAAGACTGGGTGCAGGACAGATTCACATACACAACAGTTTTTCACGCAGCCATAGACGCCTCGAAGTCTGCGCACAGCCGTCATATTGGCTGTTTATTTCTTAACGTAAATAAATTGAAGCTGTTCCAAAACAACAAAAAATATATTTGTAAATAAATTAACAATACGGTATGCGCGGAAAGCCTTGATGGCATCTATGACAGCGTTAACAATAGTTGTGTTTCCAAGTCCGACGGTATCAATTATATAAGGAATGGTTTTAAATATCAAAATAAGTTATTACCGCATGACCGAAGCGACGGACTCGTCACTGAACTTTTAACAATTTTCTGTCATCCTAGCCAGCAAGGATTTACACGCATACTGTATTGATGGTTTGCCTATAAATAATTTTTTTATTTTTATAGTTTTGGAACAGCTTCAATCTTAATCAAAATCAAATTTTATGTTACAATCAAACAATGGACGCAAAAGTCCCGCCATCTTATCTTGATCCGCTTAATGATGAACAGCGCCGCGCTGTTTTGCACATGGGTAAGCCTCTGCTGATACTGGCAGGCGCGGGGTCGGGCAAGACAAGGGTGATCACAACAAAAATCGCATGGCTCATCAGGGAAAAGGGAATGGACCCGCGTTCGATTCTTGCCGTGACTTTTACGAATAAGGCGGCAAGGGAAATGGCGGAACGCGCGCGGCAAATCGATGAACGCGCGGCAGACGCGATGCTGCGTACATTTCATTCATTCGGCGCGTGGTTTCTGCGGCGCAATGGCAGCCTTGCCGGTCTTGATTCGTCTTTTGTGATTTACGACGACGATGATGTCGTATCGCTGCTTTCTTCGATAATGGATAACGCGCCGAAAGCCGACGTCAGAAATATTGCGCATAACATTTCACGCGCGAAAGATTATTTTCTTACCCCGGATGATCCTGAGCTTGCGGTTATCGATCACTCAAAAAAATTCCGCGACATCTACAGGCGGTACGAAGAGCGCATGGCGCAAATCGGCAATGTTGATTTCGGCGACCTTATAAAAAAACCGGTAGAAATACTTCGCAGCAGGATCGAAGTCGCTCAAAGGTTCCGCGAAAGATTTTCGGTTATTATGGTCGATGAATATCAGGACGCGAATGTCGCGCAATTTCAGCTTTTAAAAGAATTGTGCGGCGAAAATACATATGTGTGCGTGGTAGGCGATGACGATCAGTCAATTTACCGTTTCCGCGGCGCGGAAGTGAAAAATATCCTTGAGTTTCCAGACCGTTTTTCCGGGGCGGACATTATCCGCCTTGAACAAAATTACCGGTCCACCGCTCCGATTTTAAAAACCGCATCCTCTGTCGTTAATCACAACAGAGGCCGTCTTGGAAAAACTCTGCGCGCGGAAAAAGGAGAAGGCCCTCTTCCGGCGCTTGCCTACCTTCCCGATCAAAACGCCGAAGCCGCTTTTTGCGCGGATAAAATCGAAGCATCCGTAAAAAAGAAAGAAACAACGTGGGCTGACTGGGCTGTTCTGTACCGCACAAACGCGCAATCCGCCGGATTTGAAACATTGTTTCTGCGCAGGGGAATCCCCTACCGCGTTGTCGGCTCTTTAAAATTTTATGAAAGAGAAGAAGTAAAAGACGCCCTTGCTCTTTTATCATTTCTTGTTAACCCGCGAGACGAAGTCGCTTTCCGCCGCGTTGTAAATAAACCAACGCGCGGCGTCGGCGGCGTTACTGTTGATAAAATTGTCGAAGCGGCGATTGTTGACGGCATCAGTTTGATCGAGGCAGGCAATAAAGCGGAGTTATCAGTCAAGGCGCGTAAAGGATTGAAAGAATTTTTCAAAGTAATCGAAGAAGCCAAAACTTTGCTGGATGAAAAAAAATCCGAAAATGATACGACGTTCCCCGCTTCAGATGAAAAGCAAAATAAGCCAAAAAAAACCAAAGTAAAAAATAAAGAGTCATTAAAACAAAAAATGTTAACATCCGGCGATGGACTTTCCGTTTGCGTAGAAAAACTTTTAATTGATTCCGGCATTGCCGAATATCACCGGACGCAGGACGAAGTTTCGGGTAACTCAAAGATCAGTAATTTGCAGGAATTGTTAAACGGAGCAAGCGAATACGCGAACAATTACGAAGGCTTGTTAAAATTTCTTGAAGATATCGAACTGGATCGTTCAATGAATGAAGAAGCGCAGCTAAAGCAGCGCGCCGATATGCAAAACAATCCGCTGAACACCGTTACGCTGATTACCTTTCACAATACAAAAGGATTGGAATTCAAGCGCGTAATAATGACAGGACTTGAACAGGGTATCTTTCCGCGTGACGATAAAAAAGGCGATGATCTTGAAGAAGAACGCCGTCTTTTTTATGTCGGAGCCACACGCGCAATGGACGAACTTTATATGACAACCTGCGCGGAACGCCGGATGTACGGAAGAACAATGAATTCCGAAGAGTCGCTTTTTCTGCGGGAAATTGATAGAAGCTGTTTAAAGATTGATAAAAAGGTTGTGTTAAACGCTGCTGTGAATCCATCAAGTGCGTATTACGCGAACCAGCGGCCGTTTGCGGGAAGAAGCTTCAACACATTTAATCTGCAAAGCGCCGCTGGCAGCGCGTTAAACCCGCAGAAGCAGAACGCTGAACTTGAAGAACGCGCCGGCTGGCGCAGGGGAGAAAGGCTGTTCAATGAGAACTACGGTTATGGAGCGGTAATGGATGTTAAGGACAGCGAAGACGGCCCCATCGTTCATGTCCGTTTTGACAACGGTTTTGATAAGCGCTTTTTATCAGAGCATCAGGGAAGAGCTTATGAGAAAACAGGAAACGATTAAGTAATTGAGCTTTTCCCAAAACTAACCGAGTTTTGGGAAAAGCTCAATTATATGGTAAAATATATTGAATGGAAAACGATTATATTCCGGCTTATGATGAATCTTCTTTAATGCGCCAAGTTCCGCATGTTCTGCGCGCGCGGGGGTTCAGGCTATATCTTGAAAACGGCAAAAGATTAATCGATCTCTTTCTGAACGGCGGCGCGGCGGTACTGGGGCACACTCCGCCTAATTTGTTACGCGAAATAAAAAACTCCGCAAGCCGCGGCCTTTACGCGCCTTATCCTCACTTTACGGAGAACCGCTACATTAAAGCGCTGTCAAAAATATTGCCGGGCAGAAGTTTCCGGCTCTACGCCGCGCCGCCGGAAGAACTTACATCATTTTCAAATACAATAAAATTGTGGAGACCTTTTAACAACCCGGAAAATCCGTTTAAGTCAGATAACACGCCTTTAATTATTCCGGTTCTTCCCGGCATTCAATCATGGCGGACTTATCAAAACATCAAGCTGCCGCTTGGTCTGTGTATAGCCGCTGTAAAAAATGAATTATCCGAAAGTGTATTTCAAAAGCTGCCGGAGAGCGATATGTTTTCGTCGGTTCTGCTCGCGGCGGCGGCGCGCGGAGTGTACGATATTCTCGCTTCTGCGCAGCGGGCAAAGCCGAAACTGCCCCGCACTTTTAAAGCTCTAAAAAGTTTGCCAGAACGCTGGCATAAACAGGGGATATATTTAAAGTTGCGTCAGGAAACAAATGATTGGAAAACGCTTTTTCATCAATTTCTTGACGCCGGTTTCCTGCTGCCGCCTAATCCTTCACAGCCTGTGATTCTGCCCGGAGAATTATCCGACGGTGAAGACGCGAAGCTTGCCGCGTTGTTGACGTCAATATATTGATGATTTATATTTGAAAAGTGAGATATAAATGATAAACCGGATTTTCATCAAATTAAAATCTTTTTTTCCAAAAAAAATAATTGAATTTATTCCGCCGGAATTTCAGAAACAATTTGATGAAATTCAGCTTAAAAACAGCATACGCAGCATCAGAATATTAACAATAATCGCCGTTATCGCAAAATTTATTAATCCTGTTTTTATACTGCTGACAAACCAGAATATAGAAGGCGGTTTTTTTGATTTTTTTGATTACAGCGAATTTGCGATTATTATACTTTTTAATCTTGCTGTAGTATTTTTTAAAAAAAGTCATAAAAAACAAATTCTATGGTTAATATGTTATCTGTTAATCGCGAGCCTTTATATTCTTTATGAATTTTCAATTAATTCCGCCGGAACTGTCAATCAAATTCCTTTTATATTTTTTGTTACAATATTTTTATTTACCATTCTGCCTGATTTTAAACCAAGAATATTTATACCGTTTGCGATTTTATACTTTTGCGCGACGGTTTACATTCTAAGCATGAAGAACCAGTCGATTAATGAATTTTTTGGCGTGCAGTCTCATATCATTAACATATTTTTAATTATCATTATAACGAAAATACTGCTTTATAACAGCAAAGTCAGAATATTTGTTAATGCGTGTAAAATTAATAAGCTGAATGAAGACCTTGTTTCAGCTAACGAAGAAATTAAAAAACAAAAAGAAGAGCTTCGGCTTTACAATGATAACCTTGAAAAAATGGTCGTACAAAAAGCCGGACGGATTGTTGAGCTTAAAAACGCGGTTATGGAGACAATAGCCGACCTTGTTGAACGGCGCGACGACGCGACAGGCGGACACATTACGCGCACAAGCAGGTATCTAAAAATATTTTTAGACGCGGTTATTGACAGCGATCAATTTAAAAATCAGACAACATCATGGGACATCGATCAAATGGTTCTTTCCGCGCAGCTTCATGATGTTGGAAAAATCGCGATAGACGACGCAATACTGCGAAAGCCGGGAAAATTGACAAACGAAGAATTTGACACAATGAAAAACCATACTATTCTCGGCGGTGAAATAATAAAAGAAATCCAGAAAAAAACAGGGGAACGGGAATTTCTTGATTACGCGTTTACGTTCGCCGTTTATCATCATGAAAAATGGGACGGCTCAGGTTATCCTTACAAAATGAAAGGCGAAAACATTCCGCTTCCATCGCGCCTTATGGCAATCATTGATGTTTATGACGCGTTAATTTCAAAAAGACCGTACAAAGAACCTTT
>Ga0209755_10004245_pt1 | contig 17123 bp, 9 predicted proteins | sample TergutCo191P1_FD_187301 | JGI IMG/M metagenome (GOLD analysis project Ga0209755, IMG submission 187301) | Cornitermes sp. P1 segment gut microbial communities from Petit-Saut dam, French Guiana - Co191P1 (SPAdes) (version 2) | ecosystem: Host-associated > Arthropoda: Insects > Digestive system >... | reverse complement strand
GCTGATGGGCGCGGAGGAGGAAAGCCCCAAGAGGGGCGCAAGTGAGGCCAAGGCCCCGCAGGGCCACCGGAGGGAGCCGTTTTTGAGGAACTTTTTGGGCGAGCAAAAAGTTCCCCGCCGGAGGCAAAATGCCCGAAGGGCGAAAAAGCCCGGGCCGCAGGCCCAGAAAGAACAACACCCGAAGGGTGAAGAGAAACATTTCCAAAAAGGGCCCGGGCCGCATGGCCCTTAAAAACATTCTCAGTTAAATAAACCCCGCCCGGAGGGCGAAAAGAAATGTTTCAAAATAAGGCCCGGGCCGCAGGCCAAAAAAAACCATTCTCGAAAATATGTATATAGCGGAAGCAGGAGGGTGAGGCAGAGGCGGCACCGTGGTTTCGGTTGGCAGCGGCATAACACAACATCATTTCCAGAAAAGTTGACACTTTCAGTGTTGTCGCGGCCTACCGGTGAATGCTTCAGGAGACACTGCTTTTCCTTTGGCCACGGTTTTTGACAGCACCTCCAAAAAATGCCGACAATGTAGGCAACATGGTTGGAGTGGAGGGCACACAAAAGACAGGGGTTTTTATGCAGGTTATCCGCAGGGCTGTTTTGGGAATTTTTTTCTCTTGGACGGTGTGGGCGCAGACTGTCAGTGGGGTGGACCCTCACGTACACGCCGTTATAACAGCCTCGCCGCCCAGCATTCAGTTGAGGTGGGAGGCATTGGAAAATGCCGCGTCCATTACCATTTCTCGGCGGGTACCCCCCAACAGGGACTGGGTGACTTTGGGCAACCTGGCGGCGACCGCAACCTCCTATGTGGACACCCACCTCACCCCCGGCACTCTGTTGGAATACCGCATTCAGAAAACGCCCAGCCTTTATGCGACAGGTGTTGCCTATGTTATGGCGGGTATGGAGGTGCCTTTCGTTGAGCAACCGGGGCGCGTCCTCATTCTCGTTGACAATGTGAATAGGGTTGCCCTGGCAAGCCAACTGAGCCGGCTGGCCGAGGACATGGAGAATGAAGGCTGGCGGGTACAGGTGGAGGGTGTCGAAGCCACGGCTTCACCGGTGGCCGTCAAAGAAGTTATTCGAGGTGTTTGGGGCAACGGAACGGCAAATTTGAAGGCCGTTTTCCTCATAGGCGCCGTCCCCCGTCCCTATTCAGGTTGCATTTCCCCAGACGGGCATGCAGACCACCTGCAGGCCTGGCCCGCCGACGGTTATTATGCGGACATGGAGGGCAGCTGGACGGACACTCAAAGCTTGTGCACCTGCAACACTTGCAAGCCGAACAGGGCGGGTGACGGCGCTTTTGACCAAAGCACGCTTCCAAACAGGTTGACTTTGCAAGTGGGGCGGCTGGACGCTCGAGAAATGACGCGCTTTGCTCCTTTGACGGAGACGGAGCTTTTGGCCCGCTATTTTGAGCGCAACCACAACTACCGAACGGGCATTACCCGCATTGCAGCCCGCGGCCTGGTACGTGACAACTTTGGCTATTTTAGCGGTGAAGCTTTTGCTCGTGTGGGTTGGCGCGACAACTACGCCATTTTTGGCACCGCGCCCACCGTCGCTGCGGACGCAGCTGCTTATTTTGAAGCGCTGGAGTCCCCCGAAGGTTATGCCTTTGCTTTTGCAATTGGACCGGGCAGCTATGAAAGCGCAGGGGGGGGCCCCCGCACCGCTGACTTTGTCACCCGGACACCCAAAGCCGTTTTTATGGGCCTGTTCGGCTCCTATTTCGGCGACTGGGGCGCCCCCAACAATTTGATGCGTGCCGCTCTGCTGTCTCCCGGCACTGGTTTGGCCTCCATGTGGACAGCCCGGCCCTATGTCCATTTGCATGGCTTGGGGGCACTCAAAACTTTTGGTGAAGTATTTATAGAAAGTGTGAATGCTCAGTTTGACGGCGCCTATGACACGGGCTCGTCGAGCCAGAGCATTCACCAGGCCCTGTTGGGGGACCCGACATTGCGTCTGTTTGTCACCCGCCCCGTCTCCCACCTCCGAGCGACGGCAACCGCGCAGGGCATTCTGTTGAGTTGGGATGCTTCGCCCGATGCTGACGGCTACCACGTCTACCTCGGCCCCACCACCCGCCTGACGGCCTCGCCCATTCCACAAACCTCCTATTTGGTTTCCGAAAACGACGCGCACTACCGCGTCGTCGCCGTCCAAAAACAAACCACCGGCTCAGGCACCTTTTTTCAACACAGCCCGGCGGTTGCGCTGTTTGTCCATTTGGGGGAGCTGAGCGAGCCGCCCCCGGGCGCCCCAAGCATAGACATGCCTGCTGCCCAAGCCGTGCTTACCCCTGGCCATGTGGGCTTTGGTGGGAAATGTCAACCCTTTGCCTCGGTTGTTTTGAGTGAGGGCCTGCTGGGTGAAATATGTACCGTGGAGTGCAGTGCAGGGGGAGAGTTTGAGTGTATGTCCACCCTGTCGCTGGGCGAGGGCAACTATGAGGTGGTGGCCTGGCAGACAGACAGCTACCACCGGAGCAGCCCACTCAGCCCCCCCCTTCCTTTTGTAGTGGAGCAGAGTGGGGTTGAAGAGGGCGGGGTTGAAGGAGGCGGAGTTGAAGGAGGCGGGGTTGAAGGAGGCGGGGTTGAAGAGGGCGGGGTTGAAGAGGGCGGGGTTGAAGAGGGCCCCACCCCCCTCTCCCAACCTATGGGCCCCCTACATGGGAGTTGCAGCAGCGCCGCCTCAGGCGGAGTTTTGCCGGGTTGGGCGCTCTTGTTGCTTGGCTGGCTAACGCGACGGCGGAAGCAAAAGCCATTGAAATAAAAGGCCGCCCAAAATGGCGGCCCTTCATATGCACTCACATAAGTCTCGGAGGGGTTAAGGCCCATCCCAACAGTTGTCAACGGGGACGCTGACATTGTAGGTACGGCACAAGTCGTGTCCCCAAATGGGCCAGGGGGCGTCTTTTTTGAGGCCGGAAGTGTCGACGAGGAAGGCGGAAATGGAATTTTCATAGGCAAAAACCATCATGCTGCGCGTGGCGGAGCTTGGAAAAATCCCCAACAACTCTTTTCCCCCAGGAATTGGAATGGCCCCCTCCCAACAATCGCTGAAGTCGGGCTTTAGACAAGAAACACCTGAGGACAGCAGGCTCCCACCTTCCATCAACGCTGTCGTCGACTCACCCAAGCCCCCAGTCCTCTCGAAAAGCAACGTGTTATTCGCAGAATATCGCTGAATTTTGGGAACCTCTGCGCTCTTTTGCGCAATCAGCTGATCTCCAACATCCACCAATAAAGCAGACATGCTGCCATAGTGGCTGGCTGGCGTAGAGTCACATATAATTCCTAAGCTATTTGTTGCGTGCTGGGCAGAAATTTGAAGACAAGTTGCAGCACCCTGACGTCCTCCAGAAATGTACAGATAGGAAGCCCAAAGAAACTCTGTTCCCAAAAGGTGCAACTGCAGCTGAATTTGAGGAGATTCAGCACCCACTTCGACACAACCTCGGCTCCAACCACCTGTATATGTCCAGTCCACAGCGCACCAAGAGTGCGCACCGTCGCCCACAAATACCCTGGTAGCGCCTTCAGGTGTCTGGCGTACCAACATGTTTGTGCTTCCGCTCGGCAAAGCTTCAGGCATTCTGGCACGAACATAAAAAACCCATGGGCTGCTCATAGAGGCGGTGACTTGTGTAAGGTAGTAGGCCTCCAGGGTATAGGTGGCAGGAGTGGTGCCCAGGGAGACCCTTCGCCCGACTATCAGAGATTTGTTAGGGCCTGACTGCAAAAGCACCAAATCTGAGCCGCCACTGGGAGTAAGTGCACAAGAAGTGAGAACTTTTCCTGTTTTTGCCTCAACAACCCAAAGTCCTTCCGTTGTTGCGTTTGCGGGCATGCAAGTTCCGACCACCAGGTCCGTGCCTCGGTTGTTGCCCAGCAACAATTTTTTTCCAGGGTTGGACAGCGCTGCACTCCACACTTCTTCTCCGCGAGCGTTGAGGGCTATCAACCGTTGCTGACTCAAAAACAGCAACAAACCCTCACGCGTCATAACGCCGGAATTCCCTGTCAACGGCAAAGTCCACAACGCACGGCTGATGCGTACATTGAAGTTTTGTGTGTGGCTTTTGCTTTCACCTGCCTTGTTCACCAGGTTGGCTGTCAAATTTAACGCATATTCCCCATGCGGCAAGTCCGGCAAAGCAGCAAGCTGTATTTCAAAACACCCGACAGTCACCTCCGGCCTGGCGGTGGGAAAACTCAGCGGACACAACACACGTGTGCCAGCCTGTGCCCCCGCCCACAATTCTGCCTTTGCCCAGTTTATGTTGCCCGTGCTTTGCACTTGCACAGAGAGCACGCCGTCTCGCCCCCACTCGCTTCTCTCTTCAAGCAACATGTTGGTGTATAAGAGAAAGTCGGGGTCTTCTTCCACTTCCACTTCCACCTCGGGCTCACACCTGCCGACACCCCTCTCTATAATGCAGCGGTTGCCGGCTGGGCATGATTGAGATTGGTTGCATTCTTCCGGAGGGGGACAACCCAGAAAAAAAACGCTGCCCAACAGGCATAGGGCAGCAAGACTTTTGAAACGAAGCTTTCTTTTCATAAACAACTCCTGCATATGCATTGTTGCCACATCGCCGCGCCCGAGTGGTATACATATCCCTATGTTTACGTATATGCGCTGTCAACTTGGTTCGCAATGAATGAAACAGCAGTTAACAGGGTCTCCTGAACCCCGCTTTGTCTGTTTGACAAAAACCTGTGGTGGCCCGGCAGGGCCGAACAAATTGCTTGGCCTACGCAAGAAAATACATGCCTTGCTCATAAAACCAGCGTGGTGCCTCTGCTTGTGCCATATTCGTGCTGCTGGAGCGTTTTCTCATCACTTTTTCCAAAGGAGGCCATTTTGAAACGGTGGGTTTTTGCAAGCATTTTCTCATGGGTTTTGTTGTTGGGTTGTGCAACTTCTCGTTCAGACAAACCAGCTGCTCAGGAAATGGGGCAGCAGGTGACGAGTTTGCGTTCCACTTCGGGGATGAGGGTGCACCTATTGCCTTGGGGGGCCGCGGACAAGCAGGAGGCCCTATTGCTTTTGCGAGGGGTGGAGCACCCCTGGGCAGAAAAAATTGTCTTGCACAAAGTGGAGCCTTGCCGGCATGGACAGTGCTACTCAACGGAGGTGAATGGGCAACGTTGGACAACACTGTTGTTGGGCCCCAAAGGCGCGGAGCTTTATTTGCCTTTTCTGAATGAGGATATGCCCACAAAGCTTTCCGTTAGTGATGCAGAGGATGCACCCAAGCCACAAGAGCTGGCGAAAATGTTTGAAAGCCAAAAATAAGCAACCCTACGCGCCCATAGCTGTTTTTGCGCAAGTTGTTGGCAGGGGCGCTGGTTTTTCCCCCTGCCTCAACACTGCCCGGACTTTGGCAGGCCACAGTCACACCCCGGGCCCATATAGGGGTTGGAGAATTTGAAGCCGGCTTCGGCTTCGCTTTCGACAAAGTCCAGGCTGGCCCCCAGCAAATAACGTACGCTGTCGCGGCCTACACACAGGCGTATGTCCTCTTGCTGCCAACATAGCTGCTCCGCCGTAGGGGCCTGCACAAGGCCCAACTCATATTCCAACTCCTTGCAACCCGCAGGCTGCGCACTCACCTCAAGGCAATAGGCCCCCCCCTCCTGGTTTTGCAATACAAGGCGTACCTGCTCCAAAGCCCTCGGCGTCAACACAAAAACAGGAAAATGAGGTGCTGGCGGCTGCTCGGCTTCGTCTGCGGCTGTCATTGGGCCCCACTCTATTCCCCTTCAACACTTTCGTGAAGCCCTACACAAACCCTGTTGCCATATGCCCTCCTCCCCTGTTGCCATATGCCCTCCTCTTCCTCTGCGGACACCCCAGCGCCTGGGAGAACAGGGGGTCCCTCCTACCGCTGACCACACTTGTTAACACGCAGCTGTTTTGTGCTGACATCCCCCACAAAGCCTGAGAAGAGTCCATTAGGCCTTGGGAAGGCCGGATTTCACTGCCCAGTTGAAGTTTTATTTGAAGCGTTGCTTCATGAAGAATGGCTTGGAATTCGACTTTTGCTTTGGCTGCTTAGGTGACTTTCAGACGAAGTAACACTCATAACTTTTGGAGAATAAACATGAAAAAATTTCTTTCAGCTCTTCTTGGTGCAGCACTTTTGAGTTCTCTGGTTGTTACGCCGGCATTCGCAGGGAAAAAAGCCAAAGCCGCAAAGCAAGAAGCCGCTGCTGTGCAGGTTGAAGAAAAAGTCGAAGAACCCAAGGCAGATACAGCAGACAAAGAAATGAAGCCAGACACCATGAAATAACCAACCTCCAGCAGCGCCTCAAAAACACCACCATGCCCCAAGCCCCACAGAAAGGCTTGGGGTATTTTTTCACCTATCCCCAGGAGAAGGAGAGGGTTTCACCCCCCTGGGGGCGGAGCAAGCCAAATAACCCACACAAAACATTTGCATGGACCAACCCATGCTGCAATCTTCCGGTACTCATTGGTTCTGGTGGTGGTGGGTTCACACAGCGACTCCAGATAGAAACCCGAACAACAAAGAGATGTTATGAGTACAAAGCGCGTTTTTGCATTCATTTGGCTGGTGTTGGTGTTGGTGGGGTGTCCAAAGGCGAAACAGGAAGAAGACAGAGGAGGAAGAGGGGTTGCTGCGTGGCAAGGGGTGGCCACGGGAGGGAATATTGAGGAGATTCCCGAGGATGTTGCATTTGAATTGCTTGAAGCGGCTGAGCGCAACCTAGACGGTGCGCCGGCGTTGGCTTTGACTTTCAGTTTACCGCTCAGCCCGAAGGAGAGTCATTCCTCATTCATACAAGTTTTTGAGATGCCGGAGAAGGCGAAGACGAAGAAGGTGGAGGAATACGCCTATGACGAAGACGGGGACAGGGCCGTGGTGGATGCCCGGGAAGCTGTCAGCGCAGAAGCGGAGGATGTTGAAACCAAGGGTGGCACGGAGCTCAAAGGCGGGTGGGTTGTTGGTGAGAATCCGCATTTATTGTTTTTCCCGAACATCAAACCGCAGGCACGCTATGTTGTCTATGTCAAACCGGAAATAAAATCCGTCAACAAGAAGGTATTGGGCAAAGAATACCGCTATTCCATCAGCACCGCAGTCATAACGCCGTCCTATTATTTTGCCAGCACCGGCATGGTATTGCCTGCGAAGCAAAATGGCGGTTTACCGGTGGTAACGGTGAATGTACCCGAGGTGGACGTCGAGTTTTTGCGGGTGAACGACGATGCGCTGCCTCGTTTTTTGGACAGTGTTATTTCGGGCAAGAAGACGGTGCAAACGGAGGATGGCGAGGAATACAATTATTGGAATGAGGGAGACAATTTACGCGGCAGCGTCAGCCAGTGGCGACTTGACAATTTGCATAAGATGACGACCAGCGTCTATCGCAACCGTTTTGTCACAGAGAAGCAAGCGAACAAGCGCAGCGTCACGTTTTTGCCGATTGAGGGTGTCAAGGAATTGAAGGAGCCGGGGGTTTATATCGCCGTCATGGCGCAACCTGGCCGCTTCTTGCAGAACCATCAAGTCAGCTATTTCTATGTTTCTGACATCGGCCTATCGTTGCACCGTTATAGCAACAACGCGCAAGTTTTGGTGAGTTCACTCACCGATGGCAAGGCCATCAGTGGTGTCAGCATTTCGTGGATTGACCAAAACGGCAAGGTGTTGTCTCAAGCTGAAACCGACAATGATGGTTGTGCCGCTTTTGAGACGCTCCCTGAAAATGCACAAGTGGGTTTGGCGCGCAAAGGCGAGCAACTCTCCATGCTTTTGTTGAGAGAGCCCGCGTTGGATTTGTCGGAATATGCGATTGCCGGGAATTCATTTAGGCCGATTCGTTTGTTCGCCTATAGCGGGCGTGACTTATACCGCCCCGGCGAGAGTTTTGAGTTGTCCGTTTTGGCACGTGACGCAGACGGCTATGCAATTCCGCCGCAACCGATTCAAGCGCTTTTGCGGCGTCCTGACGGACAGAAGCAGTGGGTTGCGACATGGCAAGTTGCAGCGGAGCGTCCTGGCTACTATCAGCAAAAAATAGACTTGCCTATGGATGCGCCCACGGGCCGTTGGTCGTTGGAGTTACGTAATGATCCAGCAGAAAAGCAAGCCGGAACTGTCTATAAGTTTTCGGTTGAAGAATTCATGCCGGAGCGGATGAAGCTTGAGCTTCAGGCGGAGCAACAAAGCCTGGCGCAGGATGAGTCACTGCAAATTTCCGTGAATGGCGCCTACCTCTATGGCGCGCCGGCGAGTGGCAACCGTGTGCTTGGCATTGTCGAATTTATGCCGGACACCAATCCCTTGCGACAGACTTTGCCGGGGTTTTTCTTTGGTGACGAGGATGACAAGAAGTTGGCCAGCCGCAGGGAGCTGGAGGAGCAGACGTTGGATGCTGAGGGGAACACCTCTTTCACCGTTGACCCAAGTTTGTCGCAATCTCTGAAGTCGCCTTTCAAAATAAGAGCGACCATCAGCCTGCTGGAAAGCGGTGGACGCCCAGTCATACGCAGCATTGAGCGCACCCTATGGCCAACCGAAGAAATTGTTGGCCTTCGTCCAGTGGTGGCGGGAAGCTATGTCAGAAGCAATTCTTTGGTAGAATTTGAAGTTGTGCGCGCCAATCGTCAGGGGAAAATGCTTTCCACCCAGGGCTTGCAGGTGCGTTTGTTCCGAGAGAACAGAGAATATTATTGGCGTTATGATGACCATCGCGGCTGGAATTCGGGCTATACGGAGACAACCGAATTGGTGGGCACTTTTGCTGTTGCAACGGCGAGTGGCAACCGTGGCCTGTTGAAAGTGCCGGTCAAATATGGGCGCTACCGTGTTGAAATAACGGGGCCGAATGCTTCGGCATTCACGAATTACCGTTTTTATGCGGGGTGGGATGCGGAGCAGAATGAGAGGGATGGCATTCGCCCAGACCGTGTGACGCTGACTTTCGACAAGCCGTCCTATGTGGGTGGTGAAACAGCACAACTCACCGTTGTTGCTCCGCACAAAGGTGAGGCAATCATAGCTGTCGAAGCGGACCGTTTGTTGTGGCTGAAGCGGGTGAAAATTGACAGTGACAAGCAGGTGGTGCTGATTCCCATCGACAAGGAGTGGAAGCGGCACGACATTTATGTGTCGGCGACGGTTTTGCGTCCGGGCAACGCCGGCAACCTCATAACGCCGGCGCGTGCTTTGGGCATTGCCCCATTGAGACTCGACCGCAGCCAGCGCCAACTGGAGGTTGCCATGGAGGCACCGGAGCAGGTGGAGCCGGAGAAGAATTTTAAGGTGCGCATTCGTGTTCCGCAGGCCAAAGGCAAAAAAGCGATGGTGACGTTGTCGGCAGTTGACGTTGGCATTTTGAACATTACAAATTTCAAAACGCCTGACCCTCACAAGGCTTTTTTTGGCCAGTTGCGTTATGGTGTTGACTTACTCGACATGTATGGCCGTTTGATTGAGAAAATGGTGGGCAAGAAGGGGACCCTAAAATTTGGTGGGGATGCGTCCATGCAACCGACAAAAGGGGTACCACAGAAGATAGAGTTGGTGGACCTTTTCAGTGGTCCGGTGGACTTGAATGCGGAGGGGGAGGCGCAGATTGGAATGGCGGTTCCGGATTTTAATGGCAAGTTGCGTTTGATGGCGGTGGTGGCTTCGGACGACAGCTATGGTGCTGCAGACCGCGAAATAACCGTTGCAGCGCCGTTGATTGCTGAAGTGGCGATGCCGCGCTTCATTGGAATGGGCGACAAAGCCGTTGTTGCACTCGACTTGCACAACATGTCCGGCCAAGCACAGCAATTGAAGCTGAATTTGGCGGGAAGCACAGGTTTGAAATTCGAGCATTCGGAACGCAAACTTTCCTTGAAAGACAAGGAAAAGACAACTTTGCGGTTTTTGGTACGCGCCGAAGGCCCTCCGGATTTGGCGGATGTCAGCTTGCGGGTTGTCGGCCAGGGCATTGAGATGGAGCGTCGTTTCCGTTTGCAGATTGAAGCGATAACAGCGCCGCAAACCGATGTGACACTATATGCTGTCGAAGCAGGAAAGTTTTTGGAACTGAAGTCGATTGCGACGAAGAAAGGCTGGCATCTCACAACGGAGAATGCGGGTTTGGCCATCAGCAATGCGCCGCCCATTGACATTCGAAAAGAAGTCAAAGGACTGCTCGTCTATCCATATGGATGCGCCGAGCAAACGACAAGCAGCAGTTACCCGCATGTATTTGTTGATGAGGAAACGGCCAAGAAGTTTGATTTGATGCCATTTACACGCAAGCAGCGCATTGAAATGCTGGACAAGTCCATAGCCAGACTGGCCAGCTACCAGGGGCCCAATGGCGCATTCAGTTTGTGGGGCAATGCTTCCAGCTATGAATATTGGTTGACGGCCTATGTGACTCAGTTTTTGCAGGATGCGCGCGCCCAAGGTTTTGCTGTGCCTGAAGATGTATACCGCAAGGCGACGGATTTTCTGTTGAAGGAAATTGGCCCGGGTGTTGCGTCGCTGGCCACCCACGAACAACTCAGCCGCAACAACTCATGGAGCAGCGCCTGGGAGTTGCGCAATCGCCATTTTGGGGTACTGGCCTATGGCGCCTATATTTTGGCGCAAGAGCAAAAAGTGTCGTTGGCAACGTTGCGCCAATTATATGACATGCGCTCCAACGCGTCAGGTGGGTTGGCCTTGGTGCATTTGGGGGTTGCTTTGAAGCAGATGGGGGATGAAACACGAGCCAAAACGGCTTTGGAAGAAGGCATGACGAAGGTGCGCGACAACAATAGTTGGTATGACTATGGCAGCGACATACGTGATACGGCACTGTCCTATGCGTTGTTGCAAAAGCACAAGCTGTTGGCGCAAATACCAAACAGTACGACATTGTTGTTGAGGCTGAATGAGTTGCTCAAGAAGAAGACGTATTTGAGCACGCAAGAGCAGTTTGCCGTGTTTATGGCGGGGAGGGATTTTGGGGAAACCCTCGAGGATAAAGTTTGGAAGGCGACACTGTTCAAAGGCCGAGCCTCTCAGGAGTTACAGCAGCAGGGGAGAGTGTTTGCCAGTCTCACGCATGCAGAATTGATGGTGGGCAGCCGTTTTGAAAACCAGAGCGAGCGAGTACTCTATATACAGGTTGCTTATAGTGGTTATCCAAAGGAGGCGCCGGCGGAGGGGGGGAGGATTGCTCTCACCCGCTCCTATTATGATGCGGAAGGCAAGTTGTTGCAGCCCAGTGCATTGAAAGCCGGTGCATTGAAGACGGGTGACACAGTTTGGGTGAAATTGACTGTGTCGGCAGGACATATAAATGCTCCGAATGCGTTGGTGGTTGACCGCATTCCAGCCGGTTTGGAAATTGAAAACACCAACCTCATTGAAGGTGAAACCGGCAGCGCTCTGCGAATTGACGGAGATGTGCCTGCTGAAGCGATGAACGATTCGCGAATTGTCCACAGGGAATTTCGGGATGACCGCTTTGTTGCAGCCGTACGTCTTGGACGTTGGTGGAATAACGACATAAAACTCTTCTATCGCACCCGTGTCGTGACGCCGGGTGTTTTCAAAGTGCCGCCCCTGTCGGCCGAAGACATGTATAACCCTGAAATTCGCGGCAGCTATGGTGGCAGAGATGAGATGGTTATTGACTCGGCCATTTTGAATGCGGTGTCCAAAGAAACCTCACGTCAAAACTCGCAATAGAGAATGGGTGCGCTCTAGAGTCCGCAACATATGCTACCACCGCAGCAAGGCATAAGGACAGCCATGTTGTTGAGCGCAGGCTTTAGGCTTATGCTGAAGCTTGCGCTCTGGTTGTGTGGCTTGGCTTTGCTCGTGGTTTTGGGCTTCGTCGTTTTGGACTTATGCTACCCCTTGCCGACGCCAGGGAGAAATTCTCCCTATGCCACTTTGGTGGTGGCACGCGAGGGAACACCGTTGCGTGCTTTTCCGGACCGCCATTATGTTTGGCGCTATCCCATTGGAATGGAGCAAGTAGCTCCGGAATATGTTGCAGCGCTCATCCACTATGAGGACCGCTGCTTTTGGTGGCACCCCGGGGTTAACCCCATTTCTCTGCTGCGTGCGTTTTGGCAATGGAAGGCCAACGGGCGAGTTGTCTCTGGCGGCTCCACAATCAGCATGCAAGTTGCACGTATGTTGACACCGGTGCCACGCACCCTCAGAGGCAAGGGGCAACAAATTTTTCGCGCTTTGCAATTGGAGCTCCACTATTCGAAACGCGAAATTTTGGAGCTCTATCTCAACTATGCACCCATGGGCGGTGTTCTCGAAGGTGTTGAGGCGGCCAGTCGCGCCTATTTGGGAAAACCCGCATTGCGGTTGACGCCGGCAGAAGCGGCGTTGCTGGCGGTGTTGCCGCAGGCGCCCTCGTTGTTGCGTCCGGACAGGTTTCCTCAGCGCGCCCGTGTTGCACGCGACAAAGTCATCCAACGAATGGGCCGTGTGTGGTCGGCAGAAGTTATAAAAGACGCACTTGTTGAGCCGGTGGCTGTTTTGAACATTCAGGACCCTTTGTTGGCACCGCTATATGCCCAGAGAGTAAAGCACATGCGGCCGGGCCTATTGCGTATAAATGGCACCATTGACGCGGCAATTCAGAGCAATGTGGAAATGTTGTTGAGCCATTTGGCCAATACCTTGCCGGAGCGTGTTTCTCTTGCGGCGATGGTGATGGACAACCCCAGTTTGGAGGTGGTGGCCTATGCGGGCTCCGCAGATTTTTTGGACTCGCGCCGCTTCAACCATGTTGATATGATACGTGCAAAGCGCTCGCCCGGCTCAACGTTGAAGCCGTTTTTATATGCGATGGCGTTGGATGAGGGGTTGATTCATTCAGAGTCCTTGCTGTCGGATACGCCGCAGTCCTTTGATGGATACCAGCCGGGAAATTTTCAAGAAAAATTCAGCGGAGCCGTGAGTGTTTCTGAAGCCTTGGTACGCTCTCTGAATGTCCCGGCTGTTGAGGTGTTGGACAACTATGGGCCGGAGCGTTTTGTGGCCCATTTGCGCCAAGGCGGGCTGAAGCTTGACTTGCCGCGTGGGGCGGCGGCCAATTTGAGTATTATATTAGGGGGGGTGGCGGTGACATTGGAGAACCTGGTAGGGGCCTACTCCTCGCTGGCGCGGGGGGGGATTGCCGGCCAGCCGCGCCTGTTGTCGGATGAGCCCATGCGGGAGCGGCGGATGATGAGTGAGGGGGCGGCATTTATTGTCCGCGACATTTTAGAAAGTGGGGGCCCGGTGGGCCGTGCTGTAGGCATACGCGGGAGCACGCGGGGGATTGCCTATAAGACGGGGACAAGTTTTGGTTTTCGAGATGCTTGGGCTTTGGGTGTTAGCGAGCAATATACGGTGGGCGTATGGGTAGGGCGTCCGGACGGCACGCCGAACCCAGGTTTTTTCGGTGCGAATGTTGCGGCTCCGCTGCTTATTTCTATTTTCAACGCGCTCCCAACGGATGCAAAACTCAACACTCGTCGGCAACCGGAGTCCGTCTCTCAGAGGAGCATTTGTTGGCCGCAGGGGACTGTTGCGCCGAGTGAGGGAGAGCTGTCCAATGTTGCCCTATGTCCCATTCGTCGAACGGCTTGGGTTTTGAACAACATTGTGCCGCCGACTTTTGTTGAGCGTCGCAGCAGCAAGCCGTCGCCTGTTTTAACCTACCATGTGGACAGGCAAAGCAAGCAGCGTGTCATGCCGGATTGCAGCGACAAGCCCTATGAGACGTTTGAGGTTGCGCGTTGGCCGGATTCATTGGTGCCCTGGCTTTCGCCGACGTTGCTGAAACAACATGTGCCGCCGCAATGGTCAGCGCGTTGCGCAGCGCTTTACCATACAGGAGGGAGCATTCGCATTGTTGGGGCGAGCAGCGGGGAGTGGATTCAGCGGACGCCGTCAAAGGCTGTGCCGTCCATTCGTTTGCGGGCGCAAGGTGCGCAAAGCCACATTCACTGGATTGTCAACGGCCGTCTCGTCGCCAAAACCGGGCCGTTGGCCAGTTATGTTATACAGCTGGCGGAAAGTGGCCGCTATGACATTACGGCTCTTGACGAAAAAGGGCGTTTCGACCGCATCAGCCTTATGGTACGCGGTGATTGAGAATGAACTCCCCAACCTCCGACGCTCCCCTGCGTTTTTCAATACCCAAGCCTGCATTACAATTGCTGCGCACACTGGAAGCAGCGGGGCATGAGACTTTTTTGGTAGGAGGGTGCGTAAGGGATTTGTTAAGGGGGCAGGCCCCCAAGGACTATGACATAGCCACGCGGGCTTTGCCGGAGCAGGTGAGGGCCTGTTTTTCGCGAGTTATTCCAACAGGCATTCAACACGGGACGGTGATGGTGTTGTTGGGGGGGATGTCCTTTGAGGTGACGACATACCGGAGCGAGGGGGGCTATGTGGATGGGCGTAGGCCCAGTGTGGTGCATTTCCACGCCACCATTGAGGAGGACTTGTCCCGCAGAGACTTTACCATAAACGCCATGGCCTATAACCCATTGAAGGAGAGGTGGGTAGACCCCTGGGGTGGGAGGGAGGATTTGGAGAGGGGCTATGTACGTTGCGTAGGGGACGCCCTCCAGCGTTTTTCAGAAGACGGCCTACGCGCCATACGCGCCATACGTTTTGCAACCACCCTGGACTTTGAGTTGGACATGTCCACCCAAGAAGCCATTCCCCAGCGCCTGGACATATTTGCAAAGGTAGCGATTGAACGTACGCGCGAAGAGTTTTTGAAATTGCTTTCCTCCCCCCATGCCCAGCGAGGCCTGGACTTGCTGTTGACGACAGGGCTTTTGCGGGTATTTTTTCCGGAGGCGATGCGTGCCGACTTTGCCAGGGCAACACGTCCGCCCAACCTATTGCCGCGCCTGGCTTTGTTGTTGGCAGGCGTTTCCAAGCCCCAGGCCGCGTTGCAGCGTTTGAAGTTTTCCAACAAAATTTTAAACACCGTCCTCCACCTCATGAAATTGCAACCCTTGCCGCCCTTGGAAGCCAGCGACACCCGTTTGCGCCGATGGCTTTCCCGCGCGAAGTTGGAACATTGGGAAGACGCCTTGTCCACGGGCGAGGCCTTGGAACGCAGAGAACAAAGTTTGGACAAACGTATGCGCGCCCTACTTGCGCAGAACCCAACATTGAGCATGGATAAGCTGGCATTACGCGGGGATGATATAGGGCTTATTTTGGGCATACCCCCGGGGCCCAAAATTGGAAAAGCCACGCGCTTTCTCTTTGAGAAGGTGCTTGAAAACCCTGGCCTTAATTCCACGGAAGCGCTTTCTCAACTTTTGCGGAATTGGAACAAATAAGTTTTCCACAAGTTTTTCCACAACCCCCTCAAAAGCGATGAACTCCCAGTCATACGAATTCATGAACGTATTTTGCGCGACAAAAATATAGCATAAAATTTAACATGTTACATACGTGTACGCACAAGTCCCCAAAAGAACGGAGAAAAAAGTTATAGTGTTGGCCTGTGGAAAACTCTGCTTTAAGCCAGCATAAATGCCCCCAGGAAATACGACGTATTGTGGTTGGGTTGAGTGGGGGGGTGGACTCTTCTGTGGCGGCGTTTTTGTTGAAGGAGGGGGGCCATGAGGTGGAGGGGGTGAGTTTGCGGTTATGGCCTGGGGCGAGTGTGGTGGAGGCGCAGAAGCTGGCGGAGCTATTGGGAATAAGCTTTGGGGTAGTGGAGGCGGGGGAGGCATTTCGCCGGCAGGTGGTGGAGCCTTTTGTGGAAGCCTATAGGCGGGGGCAGACGCCCAACCCTTGCATATTGTGCAACCGTTTTTTGAAGTTTGGAATGCTCCTGGACTATGCGCGTGGGCGAGGGGCGAAGTTAGCGACGGGCCACTATGCGCGCACCGTGCAAACCGAGGGGGGGTTGCGTTTGCAGCAAGCCCGAAGCCGGGCGAAGGACCAGAGTTATTTTCTTTTCAACCTCAAGGAGGAGGTGCTGGGGGAGCTTCTCTTTCCGCTGGGGAATTATTCCAAGGAGGAGGTACGCGCTTTGGCGCAGGCGCGCGGGTTGCCGACGGCGGCCAAGCCTGACAGCATGGAAGCATGCTTTGTCCCCCCGGAGGGCTATGCGCATTTTCTCGAGAGAGAGGGGGTGGTGGGTGTACCCGGGGAAATAGTGGACACCGGCGGAAAAATATTGGGGAAGCACACTGGGCTGCACCGGTTTACCATAGGGCAGCGCCGTGGCCTGGGGGACTTGGGCAAGCCCACGCCGCAATATGTATTGCGCCTGGAGGTGGAAAGCAACCGCCTGGTAGTAGGCGAGAAGGAGGAAGCATTCAGCAAGCGGTTTTTCCTACACTCCCCCAGTTGGGTGGACGACACCCCCCCCCTCCACCGCCGCCTACGCATATGCGTACGCTATAGGCATGCGGGCGCCATGGGGAAGTTGCTGCGAGAGGCGGACGCCTGGGCCATAGAGTTGGAGGAGCCCATATGCGCCATTGCACCCGGGCAAGCCGCCGTATTTTATGAAGGAGAAGTACTCATAGGTGGTGGGTGGATAGTGGGGTAGTGTCCCCGGTGCGGCCCAAACTGTTTTTAGTTTAAAATGAATTTTCAGACCGGTTTCAATGGGGCATGCGCTCGAGGTGGACGAGGCTTTCGCGAGGAGCAAGCTCCACCGGAGCTTGCTAGAGCGGTTTCTGCTTAAGCGCATATGCCCAAAACCATCTCTCCCCTGTTGGCTGGAGTGGAAGAGTGTCGAGGCAGTGTCGTCAATAAATTTTGCCCATTAGGGCGGGGTTCTGTTGCCAACTGACAATGTTTTTATGGGCCTGCGGCCCGGGCCGTTTTTTGAAATGTTTTTCTTCGCCCTTCGGGCAGGTTTCTTTAACTGAGAATGTTTTTAAGGGCCATGCGGCCCGCGCTTTTTTTTGAAATGCTTCTCTTCACCCTCCGGGCGTTGTTCTCTCTGGGCCTGCGGCCCGCGCTTTTTCGCCCTCCGGGCGGGGTTTTTTAACTGAGAAATGTCTTTATGGGCCATGCGGCCCGGCATGTTTTTGCCCTCCGGGCAGGTTTTCGCCTCTCGGCGAGTCACTTTTTTTTTGCGCGCGCAAAAAAA
>Ga0209755_10004244_pt1 | contig 17126 bp, 9 predicted proteins | sample TergutCo191P1_FD_187301 | JGI IMG/M metagenome (GOLD analysis project Ga0209755, IMG submission 187301) | Cornitermes sp. P1 segment gut microbial communities from Petit-Saut dam, French Guiana - Co191P1 (SPAdes) (version 2) | ecosystem: Host-associated > Arthropoda: Insects > Digestive system >... | reverse complement strand
CACTCACCCCCTTCTAGTGCCACGGTCATGGAAGAGGAGAGCTATACCTCTACCCTCTGGACCACACCAGGCCTGTAACAGGAAGACTTTACCTTTTTCCCTTATACACACACATATATATATATAGCCAGCAGTGTTTATAAGTGTTATTTCATACCCTTTTTACGAGCAAGTCTCTATATCAAGAAAAGAGGTCTACAGCCAAAAGTACATGATGTGCAAGGCTCACATCTTACCTAGATTACTGCTATGTTTCTCCAGACCATGAGAAAATATGGGGCTGCTTAACCACCACTTAGTTTCCTTTTCTTCTTCTGATAATGGGGATCCAATTAACATTCCCCCAAGGCATTTGCCTATTAACAAACTGCATGTTCTCTCCAAATCCAGCAGCCACAGCCAAGAATGTTCTGCCACATCATTAGGTGTTGGTGTACTTGCTTCTACATGGAACAAAGAAATCAGTAATAACATTGTATAAGATCAGATTAACACAGTTTTAAATCAACTTGATGCAACACTTGGCCCACTGAGCTAGTGCTCCAATTGCATGGGAACTTTAAAGGCCCAGGCAATAAAAACAATAAGTCTTGCAGTGAGCACTGTTGTTCCCCTTACATAGTAAAATTACAACAGCACTGTACATACTTCCACACATGTGGGCAGCTGAACACATTCAAAGTGCACCTATGCATCCTGTGGAAACTACAGGATGCATGGGTGAAGAAGTGACCCAGACCCAAACCCTGACTGCTCCATATTGATACTGCTGAAAATAACAATTTTCATGACTAAAATGCACACAATAACACAGTACAGTTCTACCAGCAAAATCTTAACATCTCATGAGTTACCTGAATAAACTGAGGGCCACAGTCCCATGCCTCAAACAAAGTGAGCCACATACAGGAAAAGTAGTCACAAGAATAACAGAAACGAACACAAATAACTAACTGCTATACAGGGCTATATCAAAATACTTTTAAAACAAATTGTGTGTAAATAACAAAATGAAAAATGCCTCTTAAAAATCTAAGATGATAAACCCCCTAAAACATCCTGTTTACCCATAGATGCATGTCCATTTCTCTAAGTCTACATGATTGCATAAATTTCAGAAAATTCATACACATGAATATTCAGGTTTTCTGTGATGTTATGCCACATCAACATATAAGTAGTTAGACACTTCAAAAGATCACAGCACCTTCATTGCTTCTTGTGCCCCTTGACCCTGAAGATGAAAAGTGTGACCATACAAAATGTCGGTAACTCTTTACCAGCTGAAAACGTGTAACATCCCACAAGACTTGAATTTCAGTACTCCACTGTGAGAACCTCAAATTTCACACAAGACATATGAATATCTCTCAGACACATACCACATAAATAGTCATACAGTAAAACAAAATAAATGCTTACCTGATGAGGAGTTGCTTTCCTGCTCACATTGTACTCCTTCTGGCAAGGAGTTCCTTCCCTGCTCGCAGTGTACTCCATCTGGTAGAACTCTGTTAAGGCAGTCCAGTGGTGCAAGGATACCCAACAAATGAAAAAGAAGAGACTGAACACAGCCAACAGGCAGAAGGAGAAGAGAGTGCAGTATCTTAGACAACATGGCCCCTGCTAAAGACTGATGCAAGATTCCTGCAGTGCAAAACACAACATCTATGTATTCAAATCAGAAATTGATATGGTTATTCATTTATTACATAAAATTTTACACACTTGTCATTCTAGTGGTTTCCATTCCACGGCACAGTTTCAGAATTGCTTTCATGATGAACATAAAAAGGAAGATATGTATATAATACAAAAACTACTTCAAATAACTTACAACATTCAACTAGAAATTTCCTCCCTTCACAGATCTATTCATCAGTGGACCCTATCCTGACCTCATTAAGTACAGTTTTTATCTTCAAACCATCTTTTTTCCACGACATATTACGATAATGTGTTTGGATCAATGAATGGGTTTTCACGGCAGTGACTATGAAGAATTCTGTCTTCTACTCTGAAGATTGAGGCACCATGCTATAAATTTATGCCACACTTCACGCAATCATATCCCAGAAAAGTGCACTCTTCATATTATAATATCACCCTCGTATCCATCACCTATAAATATAAGTGGTCTCATTTCTTGAAGTTCACAAACCAAAATTTTCAAGATAAAGGCCATAAATTATTGGAAGGATAATACTCAGTGGAAAAACACAGTCAGGTAAATACATAGGTTGTCCAGAAATAATGACTCCATCTTTTACATTCTGTTCAGCTTGCGTGTGACACAGAAAAGCTGCAGGACTAGAAATTTGCAATAAAACTATACCTTAATTAGTAAATTTTACCAGCAATGATGCTGGTTGTCAATTCTGTCACTGAGAACCATTACCTCATACACTCACTTTTCACACTGCAATAATCATGAAGACAGTGGTCCTGAAGCACAAGGTCCAGTATTTATAATTTTCAAGTGAGACATCCCTGTTGTGTTGAATATGCTAAAATATAATATAAATACATATATAATAAAGTCATACACAACTTTATATTTTACTAGATTAAGAAAATTTCACCACCATATCTTAATAAGAAATCATACAGAAGATACGTCAAGGAAAACTGCACCACCATATTTTAATAAGAAAGAATCCCAACCACTGTACACCACCATAACCACACCATCAATTTTACTTTATCTGTTTTTAATACTTTTTAATGCTTACTGTATAAAAATACCACATTTGAATTTTAAACTTAAGTTTTTTATATAACACACCACAAATATTTTAACCAATTCGTGTAATACGAGATCTCATAAATTGAAAGCATTATCAATTGTACACTCCAACTGTTCAAAGATCAGCCTGAAGATGGCCCTACAAATGGCCCGAAACACGTAGCTGGAATTATAACCTAATATAATCTCATAAAATATAAAGTTGTGTATGACTGTATTATATATATTTATTTTTATATTTTAACAATGTTCAGCACTTTAAATAGATGGAAGCTCAACAATACAGTGTCTCCAATACCATAATCAGCCTGTCTTTCATTTACTGAATCATGGAAAACCTAGTACTGAAATGTATATAAGATGACAGCTTTGTTTCTTTAAACAAATAAAAGAAATTGAGAATTTTCAGTTCCCACATACTTCACAGTACATTTCAATATAAATATTGCTACTCAGACATAACATTATCATGTTGCTGACTAGCACACAACTATAGGAACAATGTTTCACACAACCATCATGTATATCAGTTACATAAAACAGGCAAAGAAGTTCAATCCCACATACTATTGCACTACTTGGCTTAGCTGATTGTAGATTTAAAAACCAGAAAATAAAGTGTTGGCCAAATGTAAGTACTAGACAACACAACATGTGCCTCGAAATGCTTTTGTGATAGAAGTCTGTGCCTCTCTTATCGTACTGTTTCCTTAGCCACAGTCTATGCATGAATGGGAAAAGTCAGTAACAGTAGTAACACAAGTACTTATTAAATAAGACTGGTTTTGAATTCTGAACAATTAATTCAAAATTTTTTAAATTAGGTTCTAATAAGTTTCATTGCCCCAGTATTGGCACTAGTGGTGACAGAGTAATATCATCAATGATAAAGAAGTAGAAAATACTAGGTTATTATCTGTCATGTGGCCTACAAACATTTTTTCTCTTGATTTGGCTCTTGCTCACAAAAGGCTGCTCACTACTGATATGTATTATAGGAACTCACCATATAGCTGAGTGAGACAGTTTGGGAAGTTCTGAACAATATGAGCTGCCTTCCTGAGTATATCACAAGCCAAAGGTAATAAAATACTAAGATGGTTCTGAAGTAACGTTATGCTCAATGCCAGCTGCAAGAGAGAGAGAAAGAGAGAGACAGAGAAAAAAACAGTGGTTAAATTAAATTTCATATAATTAGGACATATTCAAAATCAAAGTAAGTGTACAGTAAAATTAATTACACTCTAATGGTCCATCATACCAGCAGAAATTTTAGACCAGGAACCCATTAATACTAAGGGAAAGGTCAACACTAACTAACATACATGTAATGCCAGGTAAAAATTTTTCCCCATAAATCTACAATCTGCATGTCTATCCCTCTCACACAGCCACCATTTATTTGATGACGGTCTGTAATTCAAAACATACAACACTGACACATACAGTAAATAATGAACTAGAATAAACACGGAAGGCAGTGGTTATAGTCTATTTGAACATATTACAACAGCACATTACTGGAGAGGCTGAGGAAAAACCACAAACCACTTCAGTCAGTTACGTCTGTGTTCCAGGCAAGATCAGAACCAAGCACCTCACAAAAAAATCAGAAATGTTACCCCTTGAAAAAACTTGCTCAGTAATTGTGTATCAACACTAAAACTAAATCAGGGGTGCACAAATGCTGAGTGTCAGGTCACCAGGGCGGCTACATTCTGTACATTTGCACCTAATATTTGTAGGTCCTCAGTATTGAACTTTTTCCACGTCACCCTTCCAGCATCTAGAATTTTTAGGTGGCTCCTGGAGTTTTGGAAAATGTGTGCACATCTGTTGTATCCATAATTCATCTGAATATTATCATCTACCACCAAAAATGTGACAGGGGCTCTCAGTTACGGATGACATTTGATAATGTTTGTGTACACCAGTTCTAAAATTATAGCTCTTACTGACAAAATAATTTTATTAGGATCAACACCAATGAAGCAGCTTTTCTCTCCTCTGTTCAGAAGTTTTGGCACGAATGTGTAAGTTTGTAGTGGTTATGTTTCTTCTTCCTTTCCTCCTCAGTGCCTGTGAATCCACCATTAGCACCATTAGACATTGATACTATTGATCTGCAAAGGTTTGAGCATTTATGTATGCCAAGACCATTTAACATAACAACAAACTTACACGAATAACCAGTCCACTGCAGCTGGTGAGACACGTAGACAATATAATGGTAAAATGAATATGTCAATGACATTTAGTAAGATAATGCCCTGGCACTGGTCTGATGAGCCTAACAGAAACCGTGAAAAACCATGAGCAAAGATTCAAACCCAGTACCTTCAGAGTAAAAGTCCTGTGCTCTACCAATAAACATATGCTCTCATTATTCCAAACTAGACTTCCAAATATTAAATTATGTAAGTAACCAAAATTATTTTATACACTGCATAATAAGTTTATAAACATATATTTACATACTCTGCAGGAACACCAATCCAGTAGAACAAGGTATGGAGTCACAAAGAAAACTAAAACATTAGTAATTATTTACTGATATCAAAAACAGAAAATAACTGCTTGCAGTGATCATTTCTGATAAAATTCTGATAATCATTAGCAGAGGATTTGTCATTCTGGTGCCAATTCCTAATAAAGAACAACGTGTATGAGGATAGTTTTCTCAAGTTACCTGTTAGTAATTATCAGGTACTATGTTAAACAAACAAACAACTCACCATAGGTGAGTCATAAGTGTTGATACTGGAGTATGCTAGCAAATGTGTCTGCAGTGATGACAGCAAGTCATGCAGGTGAGTCACTTGATTGTTTGAATCAGCCAGTTCAGCCTGTCCTTTGTCAAGGTTTTTCTCCAGTTCATTCAAACACTCCTCCTACAGCATGAAAAAAAGGAGAGGCACAGTAATGCAAAAAACATACTAAGGTGTTTCCTGGACAGTCAACTAATCTGCTACATCTGTTGCTCTGGTTTGAAGCAAATAAGACACGAGTTTGCTGGCATGAACTATGAAAAGAATTTCCATACAAATTTCAAATTTTCAAGACTCTAAAGGGTTATGAACTAATGTTTGTGTTTTATGTCTTCCACTTTTGAAACATTAACTTTCTATTGATGATTTAATTTCATGGGGAACTTCAATTCCATTTTTAAAAACAGCATATGTGGGGAGTGGGGAAACATCATGCTGCATCAATTATCACTGTACGCTTCAGGACATTAAAGTTTTGACTGACAAAATTAATAAGAGGTATGAACTGTTCAAAATGTGAAGTACAATAATAATGTGCTTGAATGAAAACACAGTTTGTTATTTTAAAAACTGCACAAAACTAAGGAAAAACTAAATGATCCACCCTACCTTCACATATGAATGGTCAGACAGACTCAGAAATTATGTAATGATGCTACAGAGACAAGAAGTTGCACAGAAGCTAAAATGTGTGAGTGGTGAGGAATACTTCATTAAATGTCCAATTACTGTATTCCAAAGCGTTCCCATTTGATCTTTCAAGACTAGATATTACATACCTTTTTGTAGCTATACAGAACTAGAAATTTGTCCAGGAACTGAAATCTAAACAGAGAATGCTAAAAATGCTTGTGTTCTTGAACATTCTTATGCAGCCAGCTATACATACCTTGTTGTCTAAACACTGAGCATTATTCAAAATCATATTTCTTATAAAAACTCGCATTCTGAACTAGCTCTCTTAAAAAAACTAATCATCAAAAAGCTAATACATAAGGACCAATATTGTACCAGTATCACAACACATGCCATATTAGTATACCACATGGGAGCATACCGTATGGAAGCTAAGATTTCGTAACAACGTCTTCATGAGCACTTCAGCAAGATGTAAATCTTGACTTCCCAAACGATCCTCTGACTCTGCAGAGTAGCTGTAGCCAAGCAATGATGATACATGGCTGTGATCCTCTAGACTTGTTAATATGATACCAAGTAACATTTTCTGCAAAAGAAAGCACATATTCATAACAGATACAAAAATATTTGTAGTTTAATGCTCTTTGTGCACAGTTAAAATTACCTCTCCTTTGTACTCTGAGTTAAAAATTGTCCTTTAAGGGACAAATACTTCAAGATGTTTTGTCATGCTAAAGAAAATACATTCATGTGGAAGGCCTTGGAGTTAAGGAGAATGTTAACAAGCCAGCATTAAAGACAGAAACTGATTTTCAGTGTTCAAACAGCTGGCTTCAAAGATTCAAGTTACCACAGAATCACACAGCATCAGCTGTGTGTTCTCAGCCTTCCAACACATGGCATGAAAGTTTGACATCAACTGACCAATTGGGTTGGGTATGTGGTTGGTTTATGCTGATAGACATAATGAAACACCTTTATATTATGGGGTGTTCCAGTTGTTATGTGGTCTGATTATGACAGCATTAATATTGTACTATACTACTGAATTACAATTCACCTGGCCATTGGAGAGGTCAGGTCCTTGTGGAAGTAGCGAATGGAGCAATTCCATCCGCTCTCTCAATGGAGGAAGCAACATCGGGGCTCCAATGGCAAGAGTTTCACTTACAACAGTTTTCACACTTGTTGGAGTTGGAATATCAACCAACCTGAAGAAAACAGATTAAAAATACAACTCAAAACAAATACAGGAGTAAATGAAACCAAATGCAAGAATACTAGAGATGTGCTAGGCAAAAAATAACACTCTACATTATTACATCTGTACATGCAATATTTAGAAGTTGTTTGCAATGCAGCAGCAGCAGTAGTTATAAATATGCAGACTTCTGATCAACAGGCTTCTGCTGGGGTTCAGCAGATACACAGTAGGCCAGTCTATTAAACTAATCTTCTGGAGGTCTGTGTTCACATACATGAATGCACATAGGAAAAGACCCCTAGAGGTGTCTTACATGATGATGGTGGCGGCTTCCACCGAAACATGTCAGAATGTAGCTTGACTATAAGAGTATTTTTGAACCGTTACATGTGCACAGTGTTGGCTCAATTTGTAGACAATAACCCCTAGAAATTATGTTTAGATAACAGAGAAATTTACTGAATTTTTTTTAAGACATGCTGCATAATCTCTGTTTTATTTTCCATAAAACGCTGTTCAACTCATAATTCTATCTTTTTCTGTTCAACTAACACATGTTTCACACTTACTTACTTACTCCATGGTGCAGAGTTCTTCTTGAGAGGCTAACTGGTTTGCAGCTAGTCAAGAAATTCCCCGCATTTCACGGAACCTGAAGGTTCATTACCACACTCACAAGTGTCTGCCACCTGTCTATATCCTGGGCCAGCCCAATCCAGTCCATATAACCACATCCCACCTCCTGGAGATCCATCCTAATATTATCCACCCATCTATGCCTAAATCTCCCCAGTGGTCTCCTTCCCTCCAGTTTCCCCAGCAAGACCCTATACACCCCCCTCTCCTCAGCCATACGAGCCACATTTCACACTATGTACTGAAATATAAATACGCCACCCCAGCACGCTAAAGGCTAATTTAATATTTTCACTGCCACATTTTTAATGTGCTTCACATTATGACCCCAGGCAAGGAACTTAAACACACATAATACACTTATCATGAACCTAAAAACAGCATTCACGTAAGTGCACTGGCACACACACACACACACACACACACACACATGCAGTTTGTCACTCATACACTAAGAGATGGCATAGGAAAAAGAATCAGTAGGTTTGTATCCCAAAATAAAGCACATATTGAATGTATCTTAGTCAATGGACAGTGTTTCACATAAACAGAGCCACAAACTTACATCAAATTTATTTTCCAAATTCTGTCACCTGTAAGTTCAATCAAGAAAGGCCACAAACCCCATCTGGAATCAGACATCTCTTGAACTAAATATATATAGTGGAACTTCATAATAAATTTAAAGGTTTCTTGTTTTCATTTGCAATTCTGACACTTGAAAAATTTTATAGGACAGAAAATAGCTATGAAACAGTATCTATGTTATGCTACACACAACAACAGTATCACAGACTTGTCATGAGGACCTACACAGAAAAGCAGACGATGCTAAATACTTGCTTTCCCTGTGGCAATTCACTAACAGGCAGACAGAAGTTTTAAAAAAAGACCATGTTACATTCGTTAATCATTAATTTTATACATATTCATTAAAACACTAGAAAACACATTCTAACTAGGAATCCAACTGTTTGTGATACTACATTCACTGTCCTGACTTCAACATCTGATACACAATTGTATTGAAAAATCATTTTCTTAAGCTGTATTTTAAAAATTATGACACTGCTTATATGAATTACTGCAGCAAACCATACCAACTGAGAACTGTTACAAATGATTGAATTGCTGGGCATTTCTTTTTAAGTGTGGTAATTTACTAACCTGAAGAGTAAATGGCGAAGTGACCTGGCCTGGCTACCCAGAACAGATGTGGCAAGACCTCCAGTAAGTGCCAGTGACAAATGTGCACTTAACAATTTCAGGCACAGGAGAACAAATTGGTGATGCTCCCTAAAATGATGATCAACATGCTAATACCACTTCAACAAAGAAGTACTCATATTTTACAGAACATTCTTAACGGGAGCAAAATAATTCATAATTACCCAAACGTTGGGAAAGGCGGTGGACATGAATCCTGATTAAAACCACTGCAATATTTTTCAAGAAAGGAACGTAGTAAAGAGAATGTGCCTTCCTGGAGGTCCACGCAGAAAGGTCGATGCCAAGTTACAACTTGTCTGAAAAAAGTGAATAAGTAAAATTAAGCAACTGTTTCCCAAAATCTATGTTTGTATATCTTCTACTTTAACTGACAAAGATGTTGCAATGACTAACCTGTCAGAAGGTAAGGCAGTCCAGAACACACTATGTGACGTACCAGCAGATATCTGATTCGCAGGAACACCCTCTAGTCCAAGCACTCTCTGCGGTCGAGTGATGGGACTGGTTGAATGACCCTGGCCACACTGCCCCATGGAATTACTTCCCCAAGCAAAGACTTCACTGTCATGTGTCAATGCCAGAACATGAGAATCTCCTACTGCCACATCAATAATCCTTACTGCTGCCAAGTCTTCTACTAACTGAGGCAACAGAGATGTTGTCTCACCTGCAGTAATGCCCAAGCATGGCCCAAAACCCCAAGTATACAGCTGCAATTAGAACCATGCAAAATCTGCTAAGTTCATCAAAGTTAACAATACGGTTTTGTGGGTCATGGAAGTCTGAGAGATGGTTATCATTAAAATGTAGGTTGCATGTTCCTCTGAAATGTTGGTAACAATCTATCTGACTACAATGTCCTAAACCACTAAAACATGATATTCATCATCACTGATGTGAAGACCTCAAATGTCATATTTGCTCAATTTCCATACCAAAAATTTTATACCACATCTACACTTCATTCTCTTATACAGCACATTTTTATTTCACAAGGATTCTCCTTTGAACAAAAAGAATATTCCATCCTCTACCATGTCTCAAGACCACGCATCATGACTGGAATCTTTCGCTCGCTACTGTGTCAAAAATATATTTTTAGAAGCAATTATCACAACACCTAGAGGTTTCAATGCACTACCTTTTATGAAGGGGAGAAAACATGCAAAATCAACAGTGTTACATCTTTTACACATTTACATCAACTCCAATCAACAATGCCTGTTGGAGCTACAGAAAATCTCTCTTATCATCTCCCCATGGTCTTCAGTTCTTTAGTGTGCCATGAATTGACACTGTCTACTACTAGGACTATGTAATACTGGTGATAGAAGAATGAATGAATACACAGCAGTGGTAGAATAATACTGACAGGAAAAGACCAAAGTACACAGACAAAAACTGTCCCATTGCAACTTTGTCCATGACAAATCCCACATGGACTGACCCAGAATGAGAACCCAGGCATCTGTGGTAAGAGGCTGCTAACTTCCTCAGCCATAGCACAGGTCTTCATGTGAAGCTGTCATTACAAAAGCAGAACATGTTTAATTTTGTGCCTTATAAGGCAACCCCATATTTTTCATATAGAGGATTACGAAAAACTCTTATCTCATATTCATGTCAACATGGAACTTAAATGAAAAGACACCCACAAAAAGGGTCAAATGAAATAAAATCATCGCCAGAATATCAGTCTTACCTGACCATTAGTTGTAAGAGCCAAGGAAAAGAGGCTACCTGCAGCCACTTTTCTTATGTACAGGCCCTGCAATGCTTCTATAACTTTTGGCCGTGAAGTCTTTTGTGTGTCACCATGGCCAAGTTTGCCATTGTCAGCTGAACCAAATGACCACACAGTCTTGCCATCTGCAGACAACGCTATTGTATGAGCACTTCCACATGCTACTGAACCAACACCATTCAGATCTCGAACCAGTGTCGGCACGTTACGGCCATTATAGTCTCCGTGACCTTCAACGTAAAGTAAATTTCGTCAGTATGTAATCTGTGTATGCTTGTAAAATGGAAATAATTAGAACCAACACACACGGTATTTTAAACAGAAAATGAGAACTCATTACAGCATCAAGGAGGCACAGTGTTTATATTTGCAAATCTGCAGTATTCCCAGCCAAAATGCACAACAAAATAATTACATAATATATCACAATGCATGCCAAAAATTACCTAAGAATCAAAGAAACAATATCACACAAGGATCCCCTTATTTCAAGACAAAATTATTTTAAACACACATGACCAAATAACACATCTGTTACATAACAAAAACTTTACTCTCTCAATAGACATATCAGACACATTTTAAAGCAAAGTGTAATTATAATGACCCAAACCAAAGAGCAAGGGAAAGGCCAAACAGATACCTCACAAGACTGATGCAATCTTTTCAACATAGTTCTACACTTCTGAGCATTTAAATACAACTCCAGCAACAATAAGTTCATTACTCAAGAGGTATCCAGATCTTAGTGTAATTTACAAGTTTTGTGACCCACATCACCTCAAACAACATTTCAAAACTTATCACATAAAACTCTGTCTATTTTAACTCAAAATAATGCATCTCATCATGTGAGTTATAACAAGCTCAAAATGCGGTATTTAAAATTAACAACTTAGCAAAATAAACTCTGTCAAAAAATTAAGTCATGTGTAAATGCATTCAGTAAAGTAAAATAATGTAATGCAGTGCAGTTTAAGAAAAGTAATGTATGTATACTCTGGGCCAATTAGAACCTGCTGAGAATATAAATGATCAGTGTTAAGCAATCTCTGAGCAGGCCTATTACAGGCATATAGGGTTCCAGGAAGTATAGGCCCCCTGATTTCAAGATAACTAGCACATGCAGGTGGTAAGGTCATCAGCCCTATGCACTGTCTGCATATTCCTGGTACTCATTTCTGTTAGAGGCTGAGTCAACCCCAGGGCCACAGTGCAGCCAGAAGGATTATGTCAATGAAAAATTCCAGTGACACCATCAGGAATCAAATCCACGAACTTACAGCTTATAGCGCAGTGCCTCAACTAACAGCACCATGGTGTGCCCCCAAATGTCCAGTGTTCACAAAATAATAATCAACAATTGTTACTTCTAACAGCCCTTTGAAAAATTACATTAATCAGAATTCTACACAAAGTTAAAACATGCATGATCACCAAGATGAGAAACTTGCAACTTCCACTTACATTATAAACAACTTCTACATTTTAAACATAACTTTTAAAATTTCCTGACATGCAAATAACCTGGCAATTTCATTCAAATATGACAGATCTCAAACCCAATAGAGTTTATTGAGCTGATATAAGTCATAAGCTGAGCAATATTATTCTACTGTCGACAGGTGCCATTATATTATACTACCTAATCGCCCATGGTCTCCCTCGCCCCATGTGTATAGTTCACCATCTTCCGTGACTGCGGCACTGTGTCTGTAGCCAGCATGAACAAACTTCACCACCTTCCCAGACAATGCTCCTGCCACCAGTCGAGGCTGTTTCTGAGTAGTGCAATTTCCATGGCCCAATTTGCCATAGTCACCTACAATATAAAAATTTAGCTAATTCTCATGTTCAGTAACAAAAATATGAACATGGAGATATCTATGCACAAGAGTATACTATAATGTCTGTGGCATACATTTTTTTTAAGAAAGAAACAAAATCTAAGTGAAAAAAAAAACTGTACCAAGAAAGAAATTGCAATACAAAAGCATACAGGTTGCAATTATAGGGAGTAAAGGTAAGGTAACATCTTCTTCCATGCATAAGAATCACAAATTTATTCTGTGCTGATAAACAGTTTGGGAATATTTACAATTTATATATACACCCAGAAAATGAAACATATCTTCACAGATGCGAAAATAAGGAGACAAAACACTTAATCAAAGTTGGCTGTATAAATAAATCTGTAACTACACCTCCGCCTAAATGTATATAACCTTGTAAATGTTTGTAGCCGAAAATGTTGCTAATGCACTGTTGAAGATTCACTACAACATAATCTATTCATAAGAATTTGTGGCATGTCTTATATCAGTGATAAAATATCTTACAGAAGGAGATCTGAAAACTGAAATAAAATCACGAAAATTACAAATTCAAACAAAAATATTGGTATTCAAAACCAGAAAAGTAATTTGTTCCACCACATAGAATTTATAAATGCATTAAAATTACCATCTCCCCAGCTGTAAACCTTGCCATCATCTGAAAGTGCCAGTGTATGACCATCACTGCCTTTAGATGATGACACCTTCTTGACAGTTCCATCAATGACCACACGTTTAGGCTGTGGTTGGTTGTTGGAGTCTCCCAAACCCAGACGCCCATAGCTTCCTTTACCACATGCACTAAGGGTTCCATTTGTGTGGATAATAAAGGAACAGTACTGGCCAGCCTCCACCTGCTGTGCCTGGGTGAATGCCCTTGCAAGACGGGGCACCAAGATCTTCTCTTGACTCTCCTCTGCAACCTGAAGCAACAATTCTTCCTTCATAAATAAAAACAACAAACACGTTCATGATATTTCTGTGTAACACTATCAGCCACATTTCTATGACACCACCCTTTCATCTTTAATCACAACAATTCTCTACCCAGGCTTTACATTTTCACCCTACACTGCATAAAAGACTGAGAACAACTTGTAATTGGCCTAGCTGACAAGGTGCCATGTAACCACTAAACCTGAGGACAGAAACAGATAGAGTTCCTCAAAGTTGTACATAATTTTTGGTATTTTCAAACTACAGAACAGGCAAAGTTAAAATGCCAGGCTTTTACATTTAAAAAAATCGCACTCTGTAACCAACTGAGTGCTGACACAGAGACAGAAGTCCCAACTTCAGTTTCACAAAATGTATTATTGCTACAGTAAATCATAAAAATGTTTGAGTTTTCACACCTCCATGAAATTATCAGTCATACAGGTGTCATGTGTTCAAAGTAGAGAAAACAAAGAAGCTACAACATTACTAGAAATAGTAATTTACATTCTTACCTGATGTGAAGAATTGCTACCACATACATATACATCACATTTATCAGCCACAGTACTGCTGCATGTTGATGCACCCTGTGATACACGGTGTTCAGATCCCAGACAAGACCTTGTATAATCACATGCCAGGTTCACCAGCTGTAAATTAAAACATGTAACACTACTATGATGTAGGGAACTTTACTTCTCTTGGTAGCAACTCAAGAATGAAACTACAAGCTTTTGATTCTTGTGTTGATAGTTATACACGAAACTTCTCACAGAATTCACACTTCAAAGAACATATCTTCAAAGGAAGCACTCCAGGCCATTGTTTGTTGAATTACTTTTCAATCATAACCCTTCCAAATTCTGTGGAGATATGCTCACTAAGTGAAAACAAACCAGTATGTATCAAAACAGACTGACTGTAAATGGTTCACCAATCAAAGAAGTTCTCCTGTTCTGAGGTCAGTTGACTACATCATATGTTTGGTCCTGAATGTATCATTTTCAGTTAGTTAAAAGCACTACAAAATTCAACATCCCTGTCCATAAGTTGATGATAACCTCAAAACATTGTGAAAGAGTGACCTGAAATATCTTTCCTCCCCAATAAAAAAAAAATTGTACATGCACAAGTCTATCACCCTAAATACAGTATAAATGTGTGTGGGTAGCTATCACATCAAGAAACAAGAAGCAATCAGCTGCTCTAAATGGAAGTGGAAGAAATTAGTGACAAGTGGTTCTGAAAACAGAATTTCATTAACTGCATTGTGACAGAGATAGTGCAGTCAATAAATGTGCTCCTCATGATGATGCCATAAATAATGACAGCAATAATCATTATTTCAGAACATCACTTGGAAATATATGCAAATTACAGGGCTAAAGAAAAAAATTCCCCAGGCACTTCTAGTCCCAACAGTACAGTGACATATGCTTACTGAATTGTGGATAATTTTGAAAGTTTTTAAGAAAAAACTTCTTGCAGTAACTGTTAAAGAGACAAACAGATATGTTGATCAGTGTCAACAGGAGACAACTATAAAGATGAAACACTGCAAAGGTGTGTTATGGAATAGGGAAAATGGGAAGACAACATTTATTTACACTACAAATATGATTCTGGTCCTTGCATTAAGTAAGGATTACCATATCAATGTCGGCTATGAAGACAATTCATGTTCAGTGCAAGATCATAAATTACAACTATGTAATGAGGTTTCAAAGCTTAATTTATCTACATCAACTTTAACAATTCTACATGTTATTCTAACTGCAACATCAGTCACAAAACCTAACAATTAATTTGTCTTGTGGTATGTCATGTTTATTACTACTTTATACACATATACAGCAAAATTCCATTAATCTGACTTGCACAGGACAGGACAGGTGTCCAAATATCGAATACTCCTGGTTATCTGACAGTACCTATACTGGCCTAAGTCCTGAGAGGTAATTTTTTGATACTGCTCCTATACTTGGACTACATAATTAATTACATGAGTATCCTTTTGGATACGCCTTTCACCTGCTTGTTTGAAGCCATCAGGACCCTCTTCTGTGTTTTCTGGAGTCACCATAGCTTCATAGCTGAAGACATTGCTGGAGTAGGACACAAGCAATCAGGAGATACCAAAACAGTTGATATACACTCTTGGAGGCTGTTTTGAACATGTCCGAGATCTGCCTGTCAATGATGATGCTTTTTGCTGGTAAAAAGCAGAACTTATGGTCTTGGGACTACTCAACTTAAGTGCCAGATTATTCAGATTAACAGAATCGGATTAAAGGAATTTTGCTATATACATCAAGTCAGCACAAAAAAAAATATATATTGAAATAATACAAGAGAACCTAATCCTTAAAGGCCATAGAACATTTAAATATATCTCTCCACAACTTCAGTGTCCTTTATGCCCTAGAGAAACTTATTTGAATGTTCTACAGCCTTTAAGGGTTTGGTACCACTCATATTTACTCAAATGCAAGATGAGGCTTTTTCCTTAAATTTGGCACTTAAATATGTGAGGTCATCTTAAATTTGTATATGAAGCACCAAACCAGACTGACCCAAGGGCTGCATTGCGAGGTATAGACAAAAAAGAGAACAGAGCATGACTGAGCCAAATCACACAATCTTTTTTGGGGGCTTCGTCCATCAACTAAATTTCACAGATGCATGAGTTTTCTGAAGCCAGCTGCGTTTCTGTCTTCAGGTATAAAACCACTTACCTGGTGGGCCCCTTACACTGAGCTATTCTCAGTCACTGGGAACCACAGACACAGTAAACTTGTTAAGATACACACCTGAGAACACAACTAGTCCAAGGGCAGTAACAGGAAAATGGCTACTGCAAAATTAAATATTAACTACACGACTCAAAAATAAAACCTAGAGCAATCCACAAATTAAAAAGCATACAAAGAGCCATAAACTCTGAATGATCAAACCAAAGACACAACACAAAAATCCAGAACATGCATATTTAAAATTCTTAACACCACTATCATCATCAATGGAGAAAACTGTGAATTTTCATGGGTTCAAGTAAGTTTATACACCAAGAAATATAAATGTATTATTTAGTCAATATGGATCATAATGAAATGGCAGTGTATCTCACCAGAAATGATTGTAAAGGATTTTAAAAACTGTTGTATATCCAATGCAATGGATGAGACTGATGATAATATTTGTGGAATGGCAGTGAAGATGATGGGTATGTTAGGGGTGTGAGGAAGATGGAGGTACCGTGAAGCTGGAGACAGTGACACAGACTAGTATTGGTAGATAGAATCTGACATGCTTTGTATATTAGCTGTATGAAACTAATATTAAAATATTTTTTCTTATCAGATCTTTATTTTGGGGAGGAATTGGG
>Ga0209755_10004243_pt1 | contig 17129 bp, 17 predicted proteins | sample TergutCo191P1_FD_187301 | JGI IMG/M metagenome (GOLD analysis project Ga0209755, IMG submission 187301) | Cornitermes sp. P1 segment gut microbial communities from Petit-Saut dam, French Guiana - Co191P1 (SPAdes) (version 2) | ecosystem: Host-associated > Arthropoda: Insects > Digestive system... | reverse complement strand
GGGTTGGTTCTGGGTCTGGCTCGGGCTCTGGTTCGGGGTCTTTTATTACGCCTACTTTTGGTATTATTTTCACATAGTAGACATTTTCCTCGTCCTCAAATGTTACCCGCTCGACACGTTTATAATCCAAAATGCAATCAAAAAATTTGATGATTACCATAATTAGCATGGATATGATGACAGAGCCTATTACCGAGCCTACGGTCATATCCGTTTCGAGCGCGGTGACGGTCATTGCCATTGCCAAAATAGCCACAAAGCCGCCCGCCACAATGGCGATATCTTTGGCATAATCGAGATTCACCTTGCTCACGGCATATGTGGCCAAAATCACCATCGCAAAAACGAATCCGATTAGCACCCAATTAAAATTATATGTGAGTTGCTGATAAACTTGCGAAAAAACATCAACTAAACTAATCGGAACGGCAAAAATATCAAATTCCTCTGGAATAGGGACGACCAGGGCGAGGTCGGTAAAAAATGGCAAAAAATACCATATCGCCACGCCTATCGCAATGGGAATTATTGCCAGCGGCCCGATATACATCCCCGCAAAAATCAAAACCAAATAGGGCATGCCAAAATGGAAGCCCAGGATTATCGCCAAAATCAAAAAGGACATCCGCGGGGCTAGGCGGCAATAAAACACTATGATGAGCGAGAGCAAAACAAATACCAGCAAAGCCACCTCTAGCACGGCGGATAGCTGGATTGTGATGGCGGCGGCGATTAAAAACATGGCCAGCGAGGGGGGCAAAACCGTGAAAAGCGCGCTGGCCAATAGCAAAATCGGCAGCTCTAGCCCGGTTTCAAAAATTTGGGCGAATTCCTCGCGATATAGGGCGAGGGTGTTTACTCGTGAAAAAATAAACATACCCACCAAAAATTTGCATATCGAATTTATGGTGAATTCGTATCGTTTATAAAAGCCTATGATATGGGTTCTGATGGCTATTAGTTGCTCCATTAGTTTCCTCCGGGTTTATCTTCGTTAGTCTGGTCGTCTTCGCTGATTCGATATGGGATAGCCCGCTCGCGGGGGCGGTAAATCTGCTCGAATTCCTCATCCGATAGCCCCTCTAGCGGCTCGGCGGAATCATCCGGCGGGGGCGGCTCGGGCTCGGCGGGGCGCGGATTATTTAGCTCGGTCAGCTCATTCATCAGCGCGAAATACCGCCGCACGCGCCGCTGGGCCAGCTCATATTCCCGCGTATAAATAATAGTGCCAATAAAGCTATATGCCACTAAAATAACAAGCGACGCCCCCAGCAGGCGCATTAAAATACCGAAATAATCGGCGGTAAATAGGTCGATTTCCTCGGCGGCAAAAAGCCGCAGCACATAAAAACCCATCAAAAATACACACCCAATGCCTAGGAAAAAGCGCATATGCATGTTTTTTTTATAGATATAATCATGGCGAAAATAATGGTTGCTTTTGGCGTCTTTTTCAAAACCGCGCTTGTCATAAACTGCCATTTTTGCCATTATTCGGATTTTGTCTTTATTGTGCATTTATACCTCGCATATGTGGGAAAAAAATAACATCCCGAATGCTCGCAGCCCCGGTGAGCAGCATAATCAGCCTATCCATGCCTATGCCAACGCCGCCTGTTGGGGGCATGGCGTATTCGAGTGCTGCCAAAAAATCCTCATCTATGGGATTTGCCTCGGCCACGCCATGGCCGCGCAGCCGCTCCTGCTCCTCAAACCGCTCGCGCTGGTCGATTGGGTCATTTAGCTCGCTATATGCATTCGCATATTCCCGCCCATTTATAAACAGCTCGAAACGCTGGGTATAGCCGGGTTTGTCGGGTTTGCTTTTGGTTAGGGGGGATATTTCTATTGGGTGATCCAGCAAAAATGTGGGTTGCACCAAATGATTTTCGGCATATTGCTCAAAAAACAGATTTAAAATGTCGCCTTTTTTGTGAAAATCTTTGAATGCTACATTATGCTCGCGGGCGGTTTTTTGTGCAATTTGCAAATCGGGGATTTCATCAAAATCCACTCCCGCATATTTTTTGACAGCCTCTATCATGGTCATACGCGCAAATGGCTGGGCAAAATCCAGCTGCACCCCATCATATTCTAATGAGAGCGTGCCGCATATGTTTTGTGCAAGATGCCTAAAAAGCGATTCGGTCAGCTCCATCATGCCATGATAATCGGTATAGGCCTGATATAGCTCGAGCATGGTAAATTCTGGATTATGGCGCGTCGAGATGCCCTCATTGCGAAAACACCGCCCCAGCTCATAAACCCGCTCTAGCCCGCCTACAATCAGGCGTTTTAGCGGCAGCTCCAGGGCTATGCGCAGATTCATATCCATATCCAGCGCATTATGATGGGTCTCAAAAGGCCGCGCCGCGCCGCCTCCGGCAATCGTTTGCAAAATGGGGGTGTCTACCTCCAAAAAGCCGCGGTCATCCAAAAATCGCCGCGTCTGGCTAATTATGGCAGAGCGTTTGACAAAAACATCACGAACCTCCGGATTCACAATCAAATCCACATATCGCTGGCGATATCGCGCCTCGGTATCGCGCAGGCCATGGTATTTCTCCGGCAAAACCCGCAGGCTCTTTGCCAGCAAAACAACCGACCGCGCCTTCACAGAAATCTCGCCCACCTTTGTCCGAAAAACCTCGCCGCAAATGCCGATAATATCGCCAATATCCCATTTCAAAAACTCGGCATAATCCTCCGCCCCAATATCATCCGCGCGGACATACGCCTGAATCTGCCCAGTTTTATCCAAAATATGAAAAAAACTGGCCTTGCCCATATGCCGGCATGTCATCATCCGCCCGGCTATGGAAATTTCCTTGCCCAACAATTGGTCAAAATCCGCGATAATATCAGCGGCATGGGCGTTTGCTTCAAAATTAACATGTAGAAAGGGGTCGCGGCCTGTGGTTTGCAATTCGGTTAGTTTTTCTCGGCGGGTTTGATTTTGCATTGTGTCCTCCTTGGTCGCGGGCGGCCAATGGCCGCCCCTACGGGTTGTTCGGTTTTATTAGTGGTTATCCGTGTTATCAGTGGTTTTAGAGCCTACTTAACATCGGGTGTGGGCATCGCGCCGACGTAGGGGCGGCCATTGGCCGCCTTTTACAAATCCGCGACAACTAGAATATACCGCTTGCGAACATTAGGCGGCCAATGGCCGCCCCTACGCGGTCGCGAGCATCCATACCCCTAACCGCAATAAGGTTTTATTCGCACTTATTCGCGCGATTCGTGGTTGTAAAAAATCTTTTGCTCTCTTTCGTCGCCGACTCTCGTATGGCAAAAAATCGCTGCCAAAGTAATTCCAATCGGTTTTAAGGGTCTTATCAGTGTTTTTCCGTGGTTATCAGTGGTTGAAAAATTCTTTTGCCCTTATCGGCACGAGCTGCAAAACATAGCTTCACAGAGATTTTTCCATAGCCCGCATTTGCTCCTTGGTATACGCCACAACCTCGCCGCATTCAGCCTGTGCAATAGATTCGTCCAGCTTGGCAAGGTATGCAGCATTTGCCAATATTTTCATATCTTCATCAACCCGCACAGTTATCGCGCTTGACATAATAATCACTCCCTTATAGAATCATGAAATCTCGGTGATTTTATATACAATGGTTTCGTCGTCGGGCAGGTTGATTTCCACCGTTTCGCCGATTTTGCGGCCTAGCAGAGCCGCGCCCACCGGGGATTCGTTTGAGATGCGCATTTTGGCGGGGTTTGTTTCGGCTGTGCCCACGATGGTGTAGGTTTCGTATTCATTGCTATCCTCATCTCGGATGGTGACGGTGCTACCCAGCGAAACGCTGTCTTTATCGGATTCCTCTTCATCTATCAGCTCCGCATTGCGCAGCATTTTTTCCACAACAACAATCCGCGCCTCATTGCGCGCCTGCTCATCCTTTGCGGCATCATATTCGGCATTTTCCGATAAATCCCCTTGGCTGCGCGCCTCCTTTATCTTTTGCGCAATCTCTTTGCGCCGCGTCACCTTCAGGAGCTTTAGCTCCTCCTCCAGCTCGCGAATCCCCTCATATGTCAAAGCAACCTTCTTTTCAGCAACCAAAATTACCAATCCTTCCCTGTTAAATTTATTTCCTTATTATACATTAGAATCAGTTTTTTGTCAAATGTTTTGTAGGGGCGGCCATTGGCCGCCTATCGCAGATTGGCGATAGGTATCGCTCGCGGCCATTAGGCGGCCATTGGCCGCCCCTACATATCGTTTAAAATCCCCTCAATTTCAAGCAAGCTCTCCGCCCTTACAATAGCCGCGCGCGCCCTATTCGCGCCCCGCTCGCCTTTGATATACCAGCAAAAATGCTTTCGCATTTCGCGCAGGCCTGTGTGTTCGCCTTTGTGGCGAATCATTTCCCGGGCGTGGTTCATGGCGAAATCGATTTTTTCGCGCAAACTCGGCTTGGGGATATGCTGGCCGGTTTTCAGATAGTGGATGATTTCGCGGAAAATCCAGGGATTGCCGTTTGCGGCGCGGCCTATCATGATGGCGTCGCAATTGGTTTGCTCAAACATTTTGGTGGCTTTCTCGCCGCTGTCTACATCTCCATTGCCAATAACTGGAATTTTGACAGCTTGTTTGATTTTGGCAATAATATCCCAATCCGCGACTCCCTCAAAAAATTGGTCGCGGGTGCGGCCATGGATGGTGATGGCGGCCGCTCCGGCATCCTCGGCGATTTTGGCCACCTCGGCGGCGTTGGTCTGGGCGTTAGTCCAGCCCTTGCGCAGCTTGACAGTGACAGGCACGCCCGCCGCCCCCACCACCGCGCGGACAATCTCGCCAACCAGCGGCGGATTTTGCATAATCGCCGCCCCCTCGCCATTTCGCACGATTTTCGGCGCGGGGCAACACATATTGATATCGATAATATCAAAATCATAGGCCGCCAAAATCTCCGCTGCTCGCGCCATAATATCCGGCTCGCGCCCAAAAATCTGCACAGCCACCGGCCTTTCGGCGGGATGGCTGCAAAGCAAAAACTTTGTTTTTGCATCCCCAAAAACCAAAGCCTTTGCGCTAACCATTTCAGTAACAACAAGCCCAGCCCCCATTTGGCGGCAAAATAGCCGATAGGGCAAATCGGAAATACCCGCCATGGGGGCGTTTAGGATGTTTGTCTGCAGTTTTATGCTTCCAATATTCATGTCGGAAAACCCCGTAGGGGCGGCCATTGGCCGCCCGTTATAAAATGGTGATAATCGAAAAATGTCGCCTGTGGATATCGGGCGGCCAGTGGCCGCCCCTACGTGTTGAGCTCGTGTAAAATACGGAGGCCTTCCAACGTCAAATCTGGGCGGATGTGGTCGAAAACTTTGCTGTGGGCGGCGATTGTGCGGGCTAGGCCGCCTGTGGCTATTATTTTGGCGTTTTGGCCTAGTTCGTTGCGTAGTTTGGTGACGATGTATTCGGTTTCGCCTACTGCGCTGTACATTATACCTGCTTGCATGCTGGCGGCGGTGCTGTTTACTATTGGGGAGGCGGGGAAAACTAGCTCTACTTTGCCTAGCAGGGCGGCGCGGGAAAATAGTGCCTCGGCGGATATTTTTATGCCGGGGGCTGTTATGCCGGTGATAAATTCGCCCTGGGCATTTACGGCGTCGTATGTGGTGGCTGTGCCGTAGTCGATTATGATGATGGGGCCGCCGAATAGGCGATAGCCCGCCACACAATTCACAATCCGGTCTGCCCCCAGCTCGCGATAGCCCACCTGATTTAGACTAATGCCCAGCCGCATATCGCGGTGGCAAATAATCGGCTCGATTTCAAAATATTTTCTGATGCCGTTTAAAAGCGAGTGCATAATATTTGGGACGACCGAGGAGATGATGCAATTTTCGATATGGGCGGGGGTGAAGCCCGAATGGGCTAGCAGCGAATGGATATAAATGCCCATTTCATCGGATGTGCGGCTCTCGACCGTGGACATCCGCCAGGATTTAATGAGATTATCACCCCGGAAAAGCCCCAGCACAAAATTTGTGTTTCCTACGTCTATTACGAAAAGCATAAGGACAACCCCTTTTAAACCACTGATAAACACTGATGGTCACTGATAAAAACCTTTGATACTGATTTCGCCGCTGGTGAATTCTTGGCGGGTGCTGTTTGGCATTTCTATTATTATGCCGCCGTTTTCGCTGATATCTTTTGCTATTCCGATTATTTCCATATTATTGGCTATTATGCAAATCTCTTTGTTTATTAGGCCGCATAGATTGCGGTATTCGGCGATTATTGCTGGGGGATTTGTTTTTGTTTTGTCAAAATATATTTTGATTTGGTTTAGGATTTTGTGGAATAGGTCGTTTATGTCGTATGTTTGGTTTGTGGCGGCGGCTAGGGATGTGGCTGTTTTGGCTAGGTCGGCGGCGAATGGGGGGTTGTTTATGTTTAGGCCTGCGCCCGCTATATACCAACTGGTGTTGTTTGCCAGCACCCGCTCTATTAGTATGCCGGCGATTTTTTTGTTGGCGATTAGTATGTCATTTGGCCATTTTAGCCAGATGTCGATATCTGCTCGCTCTTTTATTGCGCGAAAAATCGCTATGCCTATGGCCAAAGATAGTGTTGGCAGGTCTTTTTCCGATTTTAGGGCTATGGAAAAGGCTAGGCTTTCGCCGGGGGTGAAGTGCCATTGTTTTCCATTTCTGCCATATCCTGCTATTTGGTTTTTTGCAAAATAAACCAATCCATCCCGCCCATCTCCGGCGCGGCAAAGCCGCACCAAATCGGCATTGGTGGATTGGGTTTGTTCCAAATAAATGATTTCGATAATTATTTCTCCTTTATCTTGTTTTCAACGCGCTGCATGAATTTTGCGGTGTCGATAATAAAGCGTTCGTGTGTGCCGCGGCCGATTTGCTCGGTGTTGTCATGGGCGGAAACGTCGAAAATTAGGCGGCGGCCTTCGATTTGGCGGAGGGTGGCTATGGCGCGGATATTTGCGCCCATTGGGCTGGCGGCCATATGCTCGATATCGACCCGTGTGCCTACCGTGGCAAAGCCCGCATCCAGCGCGGGTTTTACCGCCGCCGCCGCCGCCATTTCCATATGCAAAATCATGGCGGGTGTCGCATAAACATCCACATCCCCCGAGCCATATGCCCGCGCGCTGAATTTTTCGTCCGCAACAATCGAAATTGTGTGAGTCGCGCCTATTTCAATTTTATGCATGTTTTTCACCTCTACATAATTTTACCAAAAAACCGGGCAAAAGTCAAGCGAGCAAATTATTACGACACGCAAAGCGTGGCGCGCGCGTCAGCGCGTGGGTTTGGGCGAAGCCCATTCAAATCTTCTCTTAATAATCTGCAAGATGATTTTCCTTGCTGATTATTAAGAGAGCGTTTGTTTGCGCGCCTATTATTATGGCGGCGGAGATTATGTTTAGCCAGAGCATTGTTAGGAAAATGCTGGCAATGCTGCCATATATTAGGCTATGGCGCGAGAAATTATTGATATAGATATTGAAAAATTTGCTGGAGATGGCCCAGGCGGCGAGGGTTAGCATAGCGCCGGGGATGAGGGAGATTATTGGTAATTTTTTGCAGCAGGATAGGCGGTAAATCATGATGATTGTGAAAAGCATGACGGACATTGTGACGAGAATGCCAACTAGCCCGAAAAGCATGGAAAATCCCGGGGCTAGGGCGAAATGGCGGGCTAGGAGGGCATAGATTTGGTCGCCGAAAATGATGACGAGCAGGCTGGCCAAAATGCCGAAGGCTAGGGCTAATACCAGCAGGCCGGAATAGAGCCAGCGGATTATCGCATGCCGCTCGTCGGCCACGCCATAGACCCGATTGATGCCGCGCATTATGGCGCGAAAGCCGGTGGTGATTGTGAAAAGCGAGATTATTAGGCTGGAGGATAGGATGCCGGTGCTGCGGGTGTCGACTGTTTCGGCGATTACGTCGTCGATGACGCGGGCGATTTCCTCGGGGAAAATGGCGTGGACTTCGTTCATTAGGAGGTTTGAGTCAATATCAAAAAAACCCACGAGGGTTATTAAAAAAATCACAAATGGGAATAGGGCGAAAATCAGGCGGTATGTTAGCTCGCTGGCTAGCGGCAATATTTGATTTTCTTTTATTTTGGCTATTAGAACAAAAATGAATTGTATAAATTTTTTCATACATGCACCCCTTGGATAAAGTATGCGAGCATAATTTGTCCTTATTCTGTGCAATTTTGGGGAGCTTATGTAAGAATGGTGAACATTAGAATAGCTAATACGATAATGAATACGGGGCGGATGATGCGCGGGCCTATTTTTATGGCCAGATGCGCGCCGGCCATATTGCCTAGGATGCCCATAAATGCGGCGGGGATGGCATATAAAAACCAGACTTGGCCGTTGATGAGAAAGGTTATAAGCGAGCCGATATTTGATGAGAGATTTATTATTTTTGCATTGCCGGATGCGGTTACTAGGTCGAATTTTAGGAAGGCGGTGAAGGCGAATATTAGGAAAGAGCCTGTGCCTGGGCCGAAGAAGCCATCATATGTGCCGATTATCAGGGAAACTAATGCGGAGCCGAGCATTATCTTTTTTGGCGAGAGGCTGGATATTTCATTTTTTTCCCCAAAATTGCGGCGGAATATGACGAAAAGGGCGACGGCGGGGACGATGAACATCAAAATGCGGCGGAAAAAAATTTCGGGAACGCGCAGAGCCAAAAATGCGCCAAAAGCCGCGCCGATAAGGGCGCAGACAATCGATAGCGCAATCGGTCGCAAATAAACCCGCTTATTGCGCACAAAAACAAACACGGAAAAAGCCGTGCCAAAACAGGAGGAAAATTTATTTGACCCCAAAGCCGCATGAATGGGCAAGCCCGCCGCGATATAGGCCGGCAAAGAAATCAGCCCCCCGCCCCCGGCGATGGAATCGATGAAGCCCGCTAGGCCTACCAGTAGAGCCAAAATGACTACATAATCCATTATACCGAAGTTACCAATTGCTTTGTATTTCGCATTGGCGGCGATTTTGCATCATGATATATCGGGTATTTTATGAAATCGATTAAAATATTGTCATCGCTAATGCGCCATTGGGCGAAACGAAAAAATTCATCCCAGCGGGTGTCGTGTTTATCTTTGGCGGCTAAAAAATCGCTGCTGATATCAATGGGGACAAGCCAGCCGGAAATATCCTCGCAATAAAGGGTATCGGTGAAATGCTCTCTGCCCTCGCCGCTATCCATGCAAAAAATGCAGCCCAAATCTGCGGCGGCTTTATTAACCAGCGTTGTAAAATTATGCGCTTTTTGATTAAATGTCAGCATTTTTATTGCCCCTTTCCGAATTGCGTACTCTGGCATTGTCGATTCCGTCTTTCAAAATAGTAACAAAATTTCCATTATTTACTACAACAACATCTCTGCCTTTAATATAAAAATCAGTAAAGCCCGGCTGGCTCAACCATTCGCCAGACCTTATTTCATCATAATTGATTATAATATCATCAATTATCCGCGCCATCATTTTTCTATCGGTGGCATTTTTGGGGTTTAATCCCCAATCCTGGGTATGTTTGCCAATTTTTTTGCCGAATTGTCTTGTATTCATTATCATCCCTCTTGGTAAAATTATACCACCATTAACTGGTTTTGTCAAGATTGAGGCTTGCGGCTTGGTTTATTTTGTCTGTACAGGCAATATTTTGAAATATTTTCATAGTATAGTTGTGTAATAACATCCTATAGGAGGTATTAGAATGAATCCAGTTGCAGGAACGCACCATGGCGGAGGTTTTGGGCCCCCGGCAGACAATACTATGATGTTGCTGTTGATTTTGCTGATGATGAATCCGGGAGGATTTGGCGGCGACAACATGATGATGATGATGCTTATGTTTATGATGATGAGCGGGAGATTCTAAAGACCATTTAAACCACGGATAAACACCGATAAACACCGACAAAGACCTGTCAACCAGGCAGTTGTCGGTGTTTATCGGTGTTTATCCGTGGTTTAATCTTTTTTTCATTACAAAAAAATAACAAAAAGGGGAAAGGTGTTGTATTTACGCTATTTGTGTGGTATTATGTATATTAAATATTACGCAAAGGAGATTGAGGATAATGAAAATGAGGAAAAATAAATGGCTGGCCGGGCTGCTGGCGGTTATTATGATTTTTGGGATAATGCCAGCCGGGGTTTTGGGGGATGCTGTCGCTACCCTAAATGCGCCGGAATTGAGCCGCTCGCGCCCCGGGGATAATTATGACCCCATGCTCACATGGACTTTTAACGACAACCGCGTCACTTCCTTTTCCGTCCGCGTCGCCGGAAATCCGGAAATCCACCAAACCGTCCCCGTCCCCGCAAATACCGCCGTGGGATTCAGTTTCACATTTTCTTTGGCCAATTTCACTTTGACTATTGGCGAGGCATATACGGTCTATGTGGTGGCCATGGCGGATGGTTTTACCTCCGCCCCATCAAATAATCTTACATTCATCCCAGCCCTACCCGTAATGCCCACCCCCCAAAATTTCACAATCACAAATGGAATCGCCACATGGAATCGCGTGGCGGATGCCACCCATTATGTAATTTCCGCCATGCGCGGCGGCCTCCCCCCTGTGGCGGCTACCCAAGAGCTGCCATGGTATCTCGCCCATCCGGAGGGTGGGTTGAATTTAAACGCCCTGCTGGAGTTGGCTGGCGGCGTTAGCTATACCGTCATGGTGCGGGCGCGGCGTGCAGGGCATGTGGATTCCGAGCCGGCCACCGCCACATTTATACCCACAGGCGCGGGCGCACCCGCCCAAAATCGGCTGGCTACCCCCACCGGGCTGACCATCGCCGCAAATGTACTCACATGGAATTCCGTCCCATATGCCACAGGATTTAATATTTTGCTTGAGGGCACAGGAGCAAGTGCCGGCGAGCTATTTAGTGGCTCATCCACAACAAACTCCATCAATTTTGCAACAATGGCTCTGCAACCCGGCACATTTAATATCACAGTCACCGCCACCGCCTTTGGCACGGCCTGGCTGGATTCGCTGCCCAGCGCGCCCCTGGCGCATGCCATAGCCGCCGGCGGCGGCACACAAATTATCCCCCAGCCCGCAGCCTCTATCACCGGCACTCAGCTAAATTGGAGCATCCCCGGGCTTTTCCCCATACAAAATGCCCATGCCTACAATAATTTAACATACACAATCCGCATTTACCATTTTGCCCAAGGCATACCGCAAATTATCAATATCGGCGCAAATGCGCCATCTACATACAATCTGAACACCCGCCAATGGCTGTCAAATTCCAACTACTTTTTGACCGTAACCGCAAATGCCTTTGGCGCATGGACTGCATCCCAGCCCAGCCCGCAAATAGGCTTTGTTACAAATGCCGCCGGGCAAATAATCCCCGGCCAATCCCCCGGCATAGCCCCGCCCCCCGGCACTGCGCCGGATTATGCCACCCGCATACTCGCCGCCCCTATCGGCCTGACAATTACTGGAAATACCTTGCTAAACTGGACAGCCTCCCGCTATGCCACCCGCTATGAAATCACCGTAACCGGGACAGGGGCGAGCGTTGGGCGAAATTATTTCGGACAAACCAATTCAAACGAAACCCAATTCAATTTGGCAACGCTGGGAATGGGCGCGGGTACGTATTCCGTGACAGTCCGCGCGACTGCACCCGGCAGCAATCCCGCATGGTATAATTCCCCGCAAAGTGCCGCCATTGCTTTTGTAATGCAGGCCAGCTGGGTATCTCATCAGCAGCTGCCCCCGCCTGTAATCAGCTCAATCGACCAAGGATTTATGACATGGGCTATGCCCCAGCATTTTTTGGATGCAAATCCATTGATTTGGGCGCAAATATCCTATATCATTTATGCCACCCCCCGCGGCGGCGCAAATCCCCAAACTATCACCACCGGAGCAGGTGTCGCCACCCGCAATTTAAATATCGGGCATACCTGGACGCCGAATACCGAATATTCCGTGGTTATCCGCGCCACCGCCCCGGGCTGGACGCAATCCGCCCCTAGCTTTGCCCGCACATTTCTCACAAACGCCCTAGGCAATGCGATAGGCGCGGGACACGACGGCACACCCCAAGGCGGCCCGCTGACAGCCCCCCATATCCGCTGGGCAATAGGCAATGCCCACCGCATCGCCATCTGGGACAGCGCGGCGGACAATGCCGTATATTCCATCCGCATAAATGGCGTAGAACACGCCACCACCACAAATACATCCTTCGATTTATCCACCCTGCCAAATCTCCCGGCGAGCTTTACTTTGACGGTGGCGGCGTCGGCCTTTGGGCGGGCGGGAAATCCGATTAGCAATACTTTAACAGTCACCCCCGCGCTTTTCCCGGGAGTATATACCCCCAGCCTAATCCCCGCCACCACCCGCCAAACCTTTGCCGGCCGCGATTTTCAGGTGTTTAATGGCGGAATGACATGGGATATGGCGCGCGCCCATGCCCAATCGCTCGGCGGCGATTTGGCGGTCGTCCGCTCTGCTGGCCAGCAGGAGTTTTTGCGCAATCTGGCGGAGCAATCGGGCAAATCCGATTTCTGGCTGGGCGGCACAAGAGCTGCCACCACAGGCACTCGCCAATTTAGCTGGATTACCGGCGAGGCATTTTCGTTTACAAACTGGGCAACAAACCAGCCGGACAATATGGCGACAATCGAGGATAGGCTAGTGATGAACCGCAATGGCACATGGCATGATTTCCCAAATGCCGGGCATAATGCCGACCAACTGCGCCGTTTCGGCTTTATCGTCGAATGGCCGGCGGCAAATGCGCCTGTTATTGGCAATGTGAGCGTTGCCCCCCTGCCTGTTGTCCATGGCAGCCAATTAACAATCGGCGTGACGGGCTTGGTAAATGTTTCGCGGCTATATTTGTTTACCCGCACCACGGCGGGGGTGGATGCTCCCGTCCAAATGCGCCATTTTGTCCAACCAAACGAGATTTTCAATCCGATTATCCATGATGTAAATGTGGACAGGATTGTTTTGCGGGCATATAATGCGGCGGGGGTTTGGATTGAGCATGAAAGCGATATCACGGTGGTGGATGGCGATATTTTGCTAATGCCGCCAAATCCGGCGCTGGTTTTGACGCCGACTATTACCCGCATTGGCGTGGCTCTGGATTGGGTTTCCCCCACCCAAAGCCCGCTGGGCTATCGGATTTTCCGCTCGACCAGCCCCGGCACTTTGGGTGTGCCGGTATCCGACCGCCCGATTATGATGCGCAATGCCTTTGACCCGAATGTAAACCGCGGGCAGGTGCATTATTACAGGGTTGTGCCTATCACCGTGGCGGAATCGATGAATTTGGTGACGCTGGTAGTGACGCCGGAGCAATGGGGCGCGCCATCAGCCCCGGTTCGCGTGGCAATTCCCATGACCATGCCGGTGACAAACGAGCAATTCCATTTCCCCCGCCCCGGCGAGGGCGCGACAATCCCGGTAGGCAGCCGCCAGTTTATCACCATGAATATCGGCGACCCTGTGATGAATGTCAATAACGAACACACCCCGGTAGACCCCGGCTATAATACCGCCCCGGTAATCCGTAGCGACCGCACAATGGTGCCCATCCGCGCCACAGTCGAGGCTATGGGCGGCACGCTGAGCTGGTACGCCCCCCTGCAAAGGGTGGGAATCTATGCCCCCGGCCGCACAATCTATCTGCGAGTAGGCCACACCGCCTTTACCGTAAATGGCCAAACCCAGCACATGGACGAAGCCCCCTTCATCAGCCCCACCTATCGCACCATGGTGCCGCTGCGTTTCGCCGCCCAATCCCTGGGCGCGGAGGTAGAATGGATTGCAGCCCGCCAGCGCGTGATAATAGTATGGACGGAATAGAGCAATGAATAATGAATAGTGAATAGTGAATAATTAAAACCTAAAACCAAGACCTGCGATAAATGGTCTTGGTTTTATTTTGGCCGCCCCTATGGGATTGTTAAACCACTGATAAACACCGATAAACACGGATAAAGGCAGTATCTCTCGGAAATATGCGGTTTTGCGCGTGGATATTAGGCGGCCAGCGCCAACTCCAGATTTCAAAGGTTTTATCAGCTTTTATCAGTGTTTATCGGTGTTTATCAGTGGTTGAAACAATTCTTTGCCCTTACGGCAGAGGATTGTTAATCAAATCCGCCAGCCGCGGTATATCCGCCCCGATTTTTGCCGCATCGGCGGCATCCTTTGCCCCGCCCCATTGCTGGGGCATTCGGTGCTTTAGCCATAGCTCGATTGCCTTCAAATTCCCCTCGGTGGCCATCTCGAATATTTTACCCTCCACCATAAAATCCGCCGCATCCCGCCCTATGCGCAAAGCTTCGGCGATTTCCTCATTTTCCCCCGCCATGCGCAAAAGAGCCGCGCGGCTGATGCCCATCCTTTTGGCTATTTCGCCATCGCATAGCCCCTGCCGCCGCCAGCCCGCCAGCCGCGCCAAATTATCCGCGCGCTCCCAATTTTCCCTTTTTTTCATAATTTTTCCCCCTTCAATAATAAAACTCCCTATTGTAATTGTGATAAATCTATGATATAATCAAAGTATCGATATTTGATAAAAAAATGGAGGTGAGGATATGCCGGTAGCCGCTGGTCTTTTGGGGGGCGCGATTTTGTGGTTTATTATTTCTCAGCACAGAAAGCGCAAAGAGATGGAAAAAGTAACCGCCTTTGTGCAACAGCTAATCGCTGATGAAGCTAGCACCAAAAAGAAAAACGCCATAGCAAAAAAATATTCCGAACTGGTATAATCTACATAAAACAACCCCCCTTGCAAGGGGGGTTGTTTTAATTAAAATCAATCCATCAATCCATCTCCATCAAAACAATAGTAATCCGGTTTTGAATCAGCTCGGCGGCGGCATGCGCCGTGATTAGGCCATCCTCGAAATCCCGCAGGGCGTCGACAATAATCGTGTCGATTATGCCGGGATTGGAAAATGCTACCAAATCGCTCGTAGTAAAAGCCAGCGGCAAATCGGCAAATGAGCTAATAACAGTATATGCCGGGCTGACCACGTATCTAAGCAGGTCGCTATCCACATTCACCCGGGGTCGATTAAAAAGCAAAGCGGCGGCCTGTGTTTCCAAATAATCCCATAAAATCGGCCTAAATAATGATGGGGCTGTCACCAGCATAAACATAGGATGCGGGGTTTGCATAAATTGGATAAAATCCCATGCCAGTGCCTGCTGGATGGGGCTGGCGGTGGCGGAAATAGCAAAAGGCAGATGGGGGTCTATCAAAGCTCGGCCATGATAATCCGCCAGCGGCCGCGGGCTGGCAAACATCCCCTGGTGCTGCCCAAAGAAAAACGGATTATTGCTAAGAGAAATCTCCTTAAACATAAAACGCCTAAAAGCATCCTCCTCATGATGGGGCATAAAATTACCGCCCGCAGGGAAAAAAGCCCTATATCGTATGACATCCGGGCAACTCAAATCATTGGCCTGCGATATCATTTCGATAAACCGCGGATTGTTAAAATCAGAAACAAGATTGTCCATATCCAAAAACTCCGCCAGATTCATCATAGTCACGGAGGGCGCATTAAAACTCGCGCTAATATGAAATTCGCCATCCGCATTAAATTCATTATTCAGCCGAATCAAATCCGTGCTGCTGAGCGTATCCATCTGGCTAACCGCCTCGGCCAGCCCCGGAATGCCGGTATTTGCCAGCAAAATCCGCATCTGATACATAGCCGGATAAATCACCAGCCGCCCCTGCGCATTTTCCGACAAAACATTAACAACCTCCATCTGAAAATCATCCTCATTAAAGCGAGGGTCGGCCTGCATAATAGGCAGCCAATCAGCAAAATGCTGATTAACGCGCATATCGCGCCAATCAAACCCGGTCGCCTCAAATAGCGTGGGCGCAGTGCCGGCCATCAACCGCAAAGACATATATTCCCGATATCGCTCCGTCCCCTCAACAGCCCCAAATTCAGCAAGCCCAATCGGATTAACAATCTCGATAGTAACCCCCGGATTTTGCGCCATATAAACCTGCGCAAAAACATTCAGCCGCGTAGTAGGAGTAGTTGGATCCATTAGCAAAAAATTAGCAACAGTCAGCGTCTGGCCATAAAACAAACTGCGGTCATTAAAATACCGCGCAAAATCATTTTCGCCGCCCCTTTGCCCATTGCCCCCGCATCCAAAAAGACTAGCCCCCATAACAATGATAATCAAAATCGATACGCACTTTATAGATATTTTTTTCACAATATCCCTCCTAAAATACAAACTCACAAAGGCTGAATTCAAGCCTTTGTGAGTTTGTAAGCATGCCTCATGAATCACTATTATGCGCAATTAAATCCGCAATCAGAACCCCATGAATTGCAGGCACAAGAATGAACCCCACATCTACCTGGACAGCCCTCAAGTCCATCTGCACACGTGCATCCATTAGGACATCTTAACCAGCACGAGCCCCAGCATGTTCCGGCTGGGCACAAGTCTAATGGCATCACATCCACATACTGCACACAGCAAGATGGCAGAGCTGGTGGGCAGCAGGATGAATCTGCATAGGCAATAGCGACTGGCACATTCATGGCCAGCACCAAAGCACAAGCCATAAGTAATGAAATAACTCGTTTCGTCATAATAAGTTTCCTCCTTTCCTATAAATTTAACTATCACGTAATAATATTATCACACTACCCCCCCCCAGTTGTCAAGAGGTTTTTTATTTGATTATCTAATTTTTTCCAATTTTCAGGCAAAGGGCGAAAAACTTCGTTAAGGTGGGTGGCAACCGCCAAATCATTTTTCGCAAATCTTGGCCACTCTAAAGCTCTTTTTTTACCTGCGTCCACTCAATGTCACCCCTTCCGTTTTTATCGTGTGTTGCAATGTTGACTGGTGTCTTGCTTCTTGCTCAAATTCGTTGTAGGTGTAGAGTTTTATGTCAAAAGGCATATCGTAATCATAGCATATGCCGCCAATAAGCCCTCTTAGCTCTACATTCATATCAATGCGCCTTTGGGTTAGCTCGGAAACCAACACGCAAATATCAAGGTCGGAATCTTCGTTAGCTTCGCCCCTAGCATAAGAGCCAAACAAAATCA
>Ga0209755_10004242_pt1 | contig 17131 bp, 16 predicted proteins | sample TergutCo191P1_FD_187301 | JGI IMG/M metagenome (GOLD analysis project Ga0209755, IMG submission 187301) | Cornitermes sp. P1 segment gut microbial communities from Petit-Saut dam, French Guiana - Co191P1 (SPAdes) (version 2) | ecosystem: Host-associated > Arthropoda: Insects > Digestive system... | reverse complement strand
CGGCAAGAACAAGTGCGACAGGTACGCGGTTTTATCACAATCAACACTTATTGCTTTGCGTGAATACTGGAAGATATTTCGCCCAAACAGCCCGGATGGATGGCTATTCCCCGGAATGAGAAACATCGGGCATATTACCCGAGCCGCAATCTCTTTGGCATTTATCGGAAGTTGCGAAAAAACAGGAATCAACAAAGAAGTGTCTGTGCATTCGCTGCGTCGAGCTTTTGCCACCCATATGTTGGAAGATGGCGTTGATATTTATAAAATCAAGGAACTGCTCGGGCATACACGCATACAGTCCACAATGGCATACCTTCGGCTTTTGGATACAACAAAGGATGTTTTCAGTCCTGCCGATAAAATGTTGCCGCCGCATGATTGAGGTGCAAGATGTTTTCAATCAGCATGGTGCAACGTTTCTTGAAAATCACACGCTGTCCCCGGTGCAAGGAAAAGCGTTCCGTGCGATAGAGTCTTGCCGAACCGCTGCGCTTGGTGCCCATGTCAATGCCTGCGATAAATGCGGGTTTGAGAAAATATCATATAATTCGTGCCGTAATCGGCATTGTCCAAAGTGCCAAACTTTGACCAAGGAACAGTGGGTGGAAAAACAAAACCAATATCTGTTGAATACTGCATATTTTCACGTTGTTTTCACGCTGCCGGAGGCATTGAACACCGTTATGCTGCAAAATCAGGAAGAGGCATACAAATTATTTTTCAAGGCAGTATCGGAAACGCTGCTCGAACTTTGTGCGGACAAAAAATATCTTGGTGCAACCCCCGGTATAACAGCGGTTTTGCATACTTGGGGACAGAACTTAATGTACCATCCTCACATTCATTGTATCGTTACCGGCGGTGGCTTGACCAAAGAAAATACTTGGCAATCTTCCCGTAAAAAGTTCTTTCTTCCTGTTAAAGTGTTGTCCCGTAAATTTAGGGGACAGTTTTTGTCTTTCCTCAAGCAAGCCGGATTACCCTTCGATTCTTCGTTGCACCGAAGCGAATGGGTCGTTTACTGTAAGCCGCCATTCAAGAACGCCTCAAAGGTTATTGATTATCTTGGACGGTACACGCATCGGGTTGCCATCTCGAATCATCGGATTTTGGCACTAAAAGACGGGAAAGTTACATTTTCTTGGCGAGATTACCGCCACAATAAGAAGAAAACCATGACCATTACGACTTATGATATGAAGGGTGTTTCAAATTGAAGCACTACTAAAACATACTCAACTGCCCTGTTTGCGGTAAAACATTGGTTTTGAGTGGAAACACGAAAGGGGGTCAATGCATTTTTCAGACAGTGGGCTTTGCTCTCGTAGAATAATTTAGATTTTACAGGAGCGAAGCCCGCTATCTTTTTAATCCCCAACGGGGCGCACAACAGTTTCGACTTGTTGATACTGTATAAGTGCGCTCGGTGAAGAAAATGCTTATTAGTGGAATAATTTATATCGTGTCAACTGTTCCCGAAATACCGTTTAATGCACCATCGTATAACTCACGAACCATACTCCAGTCAGCCGCTTTTGATTCATCATCTTTGTGAAATATGTTGTAACAATATGAGGGTGTAAATCCCAGTCGTTTATAGGTTTCGGGGTCACCACATAGGAATACTGCTCTAAATCCCATGCCTTTTGCGATACTTAAAACTTCTTTTACCATAGCACGAGCTATTCCACGGCGGAAAAAATCGGGATGAACACAAATAGGCGAAAGTAATAATTCAGTAAAATCGCCTTGTGACGTGGATATTATAGTTTTGTATAAAACTACTTGACCAACTATTGTGCCATCATTATGTTCAGCAACTAATGATAATTCTGGTATAAAGTCACTTTTCTCGCGAAGTTCATTTAAGTAATCTTGTTCATCTGGTTCTTCTCCATCGGTATAAACAGTAGAGAAAGATGTTTTTACAAGTTGGTATACTTCCTTATAATCAGATGGTGTTTCTTGGCGAATTACCATCAAGTCACCTCCGTTCAAAATATAAATTTTCTACAGCAAGTTAATTATATCATGGAAAGACAGCAAGCAATAGCGAGAATTTTCCCACGCCATTGATACCTTGAGCATTTGAGCGTTACCACTATTTATAAAGCTGTTCAGCTACAATAGATAGGTAACAAAAAGCAAGGCCCCAAGAGCCTAGGAGTGATACAATGGTTTTCACCACAAAAGCCAAGTACACGCCGAGGAGGGAACCTTGCATGGATATAGTAACACAAAACGCCCATTATCGTATGAGGATGATGAAATATAATGTCTGTCATGGAGTAACAAAGACAGCAATAAGGTACAGGACAAGCCGAAAAACGGTATATAAATGGCAAGGTAGGTATGATGGCACGTTAGAAAGCCTAAAAGACCGCAGCCATCGTCCGCACACGCCGCATCCAAGGGGCCACACGGAAAGGGAACTGCGGCAGATAAAGCGGGTATTGAAGAAATGCCGCTGGACAGACTTGCTGCTGGCATACCAGAAGCTGCTGGAAAAGGGCTACAAGCGCAGCTATGGTGGTTTCAAGCGGGTAGCCATAAAATTAAGAGAAGCCAAAGTGGTGAAGAAGAAAAAGGTAAAAGCGCCCAAGCCCTACGCTCGCGCGCACTATCCGGGCCAGAAGGTACAAGTAGATGTGAAAATGGTTCCAAGAAGTGTGTGGCGGGAGGGCACAAATACTATCAGTTCACAGCAGTAGACGAGTGTACACGTTGGGCATACAGGCAGATGTATGACGATAAAAGCAGCTACAGTGCGAAGCTATTCCTAGAAGAATTGCTGGCAAAAGCCCCGTTCCCGATAAAGCGAATACAAACAGATAACGGCACAGAGTTCACAAACGCGCTGCTAGTCACCAAGGCACAGCACAAGTCATTATTCGAGGAAGCCCTCGAAAAGCACGGCATAGAGTATCAACGCATAAGAATAGCCACGCCACGGCACAACGGCAAAGTCGAACGCCAGCATCGCACAGATGGCGAACGCTTTTACAGCGAACTAAGGATGTTCTCACTACACGACGGGCGCAAACAACTGGCTACGTACAACGCAAAGTCCAACACCTACATCAAGACCTGCCTGAACATGAAAAGTCCAAACACCGTGCTTGCAGGCTACCTGGCAACTATATAGCCCCCAACACCGCGCAAGCACGAAGTGCGCTGGGGGAAGCCCCTTCGGGCTCCGCCCTCTTGGCCTTCCCCCAGCGCACTTCAAAACAAAAACTTCATATCATCGTTTCACTCACTTAATCTGTAACCTATCATTGACGCTTGTACATTTGAGCGTTACCACTATTTATAAAGCTACCTTGACAACACAAGTCCTACGACTACCGCGTTTATCCGAAGATTCATGCTACACATTCTACCATCTGGCTTTCGTAAAATCCGACATTATGGCTTGCTTGCCTCTCGCAGCAAGTCTAAAAAGATTTCATTGTGCAGAAAACTCACCCGGGCAAAATTCAAAGCGGTAATCTGTGCAACGGTGGTCGAGCGACTTCAAAAATTGTTTGGCATGGATTTTGACCTTTGCCCTTGTTGCGGTATTGGGCATATGGTTCGAGGTTCGCCGCATTTCAACACAACTGCATAAATCTTTCAAAATGCCTCTTAATTGGGGATGGGAAGCTATGTCTGCGTTGCCGTTATACTATCATTCCTGTTTCTTTTTGTCAGCTTTTTTCTGTGTAACTGCTTTCCTTTCTGCTTTTTTGACACAAGAGAAAATTTAGTTCCCCCATAGATAAACTACCTCGCTATCGCCCCGCGGTTCAGTTCAAACGAACTATCGAAAGCCCCCTGTTGCTTGCAAGGGGGCTTAATTATGCAGGGGCTTTCGATAATTCGCAAAGATTTGGCTTTTACTTGACATACTCCCCCTTCACAAATTACATCCTAGTGCCGGTCTGTGTTTGCAATGATGTAGTCAAGCACCAGCATTTTTTCAGTTGAAGCCACGATATCGGGTATATTGAGAATTTCTGAGCATCGCAGAAAATGACTAAGTGCCGAATCACGTTTATCCCGTGTTAGCGATTGTACAACACGCCATGCCGGAACAAGTTCAGTTTCAGGCGTTATAAAAGTTTCACATAGACTGTAGGGCAGTCTTTCACGGAATGTTAGTGTATACGGCACATGGGAAATGTTCAGCCTTTTCATCACCGCACAAGCAATAAGTTCATTAAGCGACTCTTGTTGGTATGGCCCGCTACCGCCTTTCATCAAAAGCCGTATTCCGTCTGAGACAACCCATTTTTTCTGCAACCATCCATCTGAAGTATTGTCCGGTGACATTAGGTTGATTTGCTCGTCATCGCTTGGTTCATGGCCAAATAGAATGTCGCCTACATCCCCTGAGAATGTATTCTCGAAAAAGTTGATGTCTGTCCACTTTAAATTTGAATCAAGTGGGCATATCCAGTATTGGTCGGACAAACTCAAGCCATAGCATTTAGATAAAAGTTCTGTCCTTTGCAGCATATCCATTTGAAGTACAGGAGCTTACATATACAACAAAGCCTGCCGAATTAATGGTTTATCATGTATTCGTAGCTTGCGTGGTCACTTTTTTCATCAAATAAACAAATATCCCCTTCCATGAACTTAAACCGGGCCGGGCAAGATAGATTTTCCCGGATGAAGCGGCTCATTTTGCCGGAATCCGGCGCGGGTAGCAGGTGTCCGTATTGTCCGTCTATGGAAATATGCAGTTTATATTTTCCTTGTTTTAGTTCAAGGACGCCGCATTCACAACGCAGAATTTTTACACCTTTATATGTCGCAAGGCGATATTCCCGCCCATTTAACCACACCACACAAATACAGCCCCAAAAACGTAATCCATAAAAAGGAATGCGTGCCACGGAAGCCATAATTGAGCAATCTGCGTCAAAGGCATTGCAATGCACCCATGTATATCCTTGTGGGAAAGACCGTCCGCTGTCGGATTCTATATAACCTTTTCCGTCGGAAAAGTCCAGCAGCTCACCATCCAGAATTACTTCGCCCTGAAGCGCGTGATTCATACTGACTATTCCGTGACGGCACTCCATCGGGAAAAATCTGAATGGCCCCATAATGTCACCGTATATTGACGTGAGGTTTGTGTACATAATTTTACCAGTCAGGGTTAATTCCTGACTTCGAATATCAAGAGATATACCGGTAGGGGAAAAGACACTTCCGCCAACGTGGAGTTGGCTGTCGTTTTTGTGATATTCGGATAATGGGTACGAAATATAAAACGATTTATTATCGGTTATAATCAGTACAAACGCGCTGTCGGCGGCTCTGCCGGGGATAATTGCAAGGGATTTGCGCTCGCCGGTATTAGCATCACTTGTCTGATGCTTGTAATACCATCCTTCGAATCGCCGGGAGGCTTGATGTTTCCCTGTCATAGTCGTATTCCCTTTTTAGCGGGATTGTCGATGACGCGGCCGTTTTTATCAAATCGTGAACCGTGGCAAGCGCAGTCCCATGACTGTTCGACGGCATTCCAGTGCAGTTTGCATCCCATATGGGCACAACGGGGGCCACCGACGGATAATATCCCCTTTGTCGCCGCGCCAAGATTCACCACAAGTTGCTTGGACATCATGGAGCGTTGCGGACAGTATAATTGCTCCCACTCGCTTTTCCCGGAAACAATTAAATCGGTTAATATCTTCGCCGCTACCATAGAGCCGGTCATGCCCCATTTATTAAAACCGGTAGCTACATATAAATTCTCCGTGCCGGCTCTATGCCTTCCGATATAGGGAACTTTGTCCAGTGACATGCAATCTTGGGTTGCCCAATGATATTTTTCGGCGGCGGCCGGATAGCTTTGTTTTGCAAAATTGCGTAATTCCGCATACCCTCCGCCTTTTTTGCCGGCCTTATGGTCGCCCCCGCCTATGAACAGCAGATTTCCATATGTGCGGAAGGAATGCCCGTCCTCACGCTCATCCAAGTACATGCCATCCAACACCGGCGCGCTTTCCAGTGCGATAACATAGCTTCGATGTTGATAGAGCTTCATAAAGTACAGCCCCGGAATATTGACCATCGGGTAATGGGTAGCTAATACGATGTGCTTTGCTGTTATTTTTCCGCGTGAAGTGACTGAGGTTTGACCATCTATTTTGCTGATAAAGGTATTCTCATAAATCTCTAATTCGCTGGCGAGGGCATAGAGTAATTTCAATGGATGGAATTGAGCTTGCCCCTCCATAGCGATAGCACCCTTTGTTTTAAGTGACAGAGGCAGGTCTTCTTGAATCCACGCATCTATCCCTAACTTGCGGTAGGCATCGGCTTCCCGCTCAAGTTTTTGTCTGTCATCTGTTGAATATACATAGGCCGTCTTGTGTTCAAAGTCACAGGGGAGCTGCTCGTCTAATTCACGATACCGCCGGATTGCGTGGACATTGGCTTCATAGTATTTCCGCGCCTTTTCCGCCCCAAAACGCTTGATTAAATCGGCATAAATAAGTCCATGCTGGGCAGTAATTTTCGCGGTGGTATTCTTGGTAATGCCGCTACCGACCGTTTTTGCTTCGGCTACGATACATCGAACTCCGGCTTTTTTCAACCAATATGCAACGAGGATTCCACACATCCCCCCGCCAACTACAAGCACATCGGCAGAAATATCACCTTCAAGTGCCGGGCGGATTTCCCTCGTTACGGTGTCACTCCAAACAGAACACGCAGACTCCATGCTTACCATATCCTCTCATGGAATTAGCCTTGCCAAGAGCGGCCTAGAGTATTCTGCATTTCCTACGTGGGATTACGTATCCGGTGCGAGGACGTGTCACAAGACGACCAAAACGCCGTTTATACAAATATGCATTTTGACAAAATTTAAGAAAATGTCACAACTCAAAGAACAAAAAAATAAGCCCCCCTTCATGTAAGAGCTTATCTTTGTGTGATGTTGTTTTTTTGACTATGCCAGCGTCCTAAGAAACGAAGTTAAAAAAGTGGAAACCAGTTGGATAAGCAGAAAAGCAATAATCGGTGAAAAATCAATAATCATTCCCGGCCCGCCCAGCGGAGAGCGTTGCACCAGCGAACGAATGGGCGCAAGAATAGGCTCGGTTAGAGCAAAAATCAATTCAACAAGCCGGCTACCCTGCCCTATGGGAATCCACGAGAGGATAATCCTGGCAAAAAGCAGAATATAGAATACTCCAAAAAAGATTTCAATCGTACGAATCAAAACCGGAATCATATAAGTTTACCTAGCGGCGCGTCTGGTGAAAATTCCGTCATCGTAAGGGGTGTCCGAGTTGCCATACGCGGGAATGACCCTGTGATTAGGAGGAGACACCGTGAATATGCCGTTGTTTACGCGGGTAGTCGCGCCGTCGAGTGCTTGGCATACTCCGCCAAGATAATCGGCGATGCGTTGCGCCTCGCCGGCATCCAAGCCGGTGAGGTCGATGATGCACAATTTGCCGGTGCGAACATGGCTGGCAATTTCTATGGCATCCTCAACGGCCATCGGATGAGAAATAATTGTCTCTGCCGGCCTGAAACTTTCCTTTTTGCCGGCGGCATTAAATCCTAAAACATTATCAACCTTGGCAGGGTCAAGCGAACTGCCGCGGGAGGAGTTGCGGCTTGTTTTTGCACGTGAGGCCGGCTCGCGCTCTTTATATTCTTTATAATTATAGTCTCTGTCCCTGCTTCTGTCGCGGGACGTATAATGGACGTCAACGTCATCCTGATAATACGTGTCGTCATCATCGTAATCGTCATAATCATCGTCATCGTAATAAGTGTTATATGGGTCTTTTGCCCCCGGAGCCAGCATCATATTGCGGAATTTTTCCCCTATTCCCCTGAAAAAAGACAACATAGTAACCTCCCTGTTGGTTTATCGTGACCTATTTACATCCTACTGCCGAATAAGGCAGTTCCTATTCGTATCATAGTTGCGTCTTCTTCGATGGCTACGGAGTAGTCGCACGTCATGCCCATGGACAACTCCAGCCGGTTTGTATAATATATGCAGTTTCTTTGGATGTCAAGCCGCAAATTCCTCATTTTTTCGAAAAAACGGCGATTTTCCTCAGCATTTTCTACAAAAGGAGCCACGCACATCAAACCGGAAAGGCGCACATTAGGCAGTTTCACTAGGTTTTTTGCGGATTCAAGGATTTCGCACGGGGGAATACCGAATTTACTAATTTCCCCCGCAATATTTACTTCCAGCAAAATATTTATAACCCGGTTAAACTTTTTTGCCTGCCGGTCAATTTCTTCGGCGAGGGCCATGGAATCCACCGAGTGGATTAAATCCACCTTGTCGGCGATAAATTTTACTTTATTCCTTTGCAGATGTCCGATGAAATGCCAAATTGGTTTTTCCGGTTTTAATATTTCATATTTCGGAAGAAATTCCTGAACGCGATTTTCGCCAATATCCCCTACTCCGGCGACCAAAAGCTCTTTTATTCGCGAAACGTCTATTGTTTTGGTTACGCCAATAAGCTTGATATCATTAGGGTCGCGGCCTGATTTTTTCGCAGAGGCAGCAATTTGCCCGCGTATGGCGGCAACATTTTCGTGAATCATTAACTTATGACCTGCCCCTGCCGCACTACGGCGGCGTCCGAAACAATGGTGTCAAACTGACGGATATTCGGGTTGAGGGTGGGGTCAAGTAAAATGTGACTATAGTTTTCCATATCGCCGTCAAAATGAATTTGCCTGAAATCAGCAAAATCCAAATTTGTCCGGAAAACGCCGCGGATAGTACTTATATGGCCTTCCGTCAGGATTTCATGGTCGCCCTCGGAAATATCAACAGGCACTAATATATCCCCCATCCGCAAAGTGGATGCGTAATCAAAGGGTATATAGGCATGTGTCGCGCTCATGTTATAAACATTAACAATCACGCGCCGCAAACCCTCATCCCCAAAATGCATGACATAATAGTCGCCCCCCTGATTCAGGTGCGTAAGCGGAATCCGCAAAAAACGCCGCTGCGCAATTGCGGAAACAGGAATCTTCAGGCCACTTTGAACATTGTAAGTAGTGCGGATATTTACGTTGCGCTGGTTGAGAAATCTGATTACATAGCGGTTGCTTCTGAATACGATGCGCCTGTAGCGATGGTGATGGTCATGCCCGATGTATGCGATGCGCATAGGAACGGCCTCAAAACGTCCGGAATTCATGTTTTCCAGATAAAGTGTCCGCTCCTGCCCCACTTCAAAACCACTGACCATTTCGGCGGGCATAAATGACACTACATACCAAGTATTTCCTACTATTTTAAATACGCGGTCGCCCTCTTCAACCTCCCTAACAGGCACAATCGTAGTGTGGTCTACCGTCATATTGATTTGCTCGCGGCTTAACTCGCGCATGTTGTCGGGGCGGAATTCCCCCACGAAATCGTCCAAAAACGGGGACATAATCCCGCTTCTGCCGGAGTATATATTGTACACAGTCGCGTCGCGGTGCTGTGTCAGCAGCGCGTGCTCGTGAGCCAAGTCCGCCCTTGCGCCGCTGGTTTGACCGATTTTAATTTGATTGCGGTTGTTTGTGGCTTGGTTAAGCCTGTCCAGTAAAGCGTAAACCTCATGTAGGCCGGGCTGTGAAAAAACGTGAATATTTCTGTCCATCACGGTTAGCAAGTTGGAGTTTATCTGGGCTATAGCCGGGTCGTCCCGCATTTCGTGCAGGCCAATTATCTGCTCCTCAACAAGAGCAAGATTTTGAATATTTCTGTCAACGGCGTCTATATCCCGGATGCTAAACACGATATCTCCCTCGCGCACCCGTTCGAAATCCCCCACAAGGGGCACGACATGGCCGGCCCTGTCGGAGTAAAAGGGCTGCTCGTGTCGGATAATCATTGCCGGAATAGAGGCTTGCATGTCCATGTTGCCCATGCGGACGACTTCCGTTACTACGGAGGGCTGAAAAAACCCATAGGCGCGAAACGCCATATATACCAGAACGAATCCAAAAAACAATGCCGCAACAACCGATGCCGAGAAGGACATTTTACCCCGGCTTCTGCTTACGGCGATTCTGGTGTCCTCGTCTTCATAGTAGGGTTTGCGATATGTATCCCTAGGTCTGCGGTGGGAGGGACGGGCATCGCGATAAGAGTCTCTATTTTCGCGGTCGCGTCGAGGCGCGTCGTAATAATCGCGCCTTACGGCATGATGGGCGCGCTCATGCTGTACGTTTTTGCCTCGGGGCCTGCGTGGGTCGTTGCCTCTAGACATACCATCGCCCTTTCCTAATTCTCTGAAAAAATTCCATTTATTTACATCATGTTAAAATTTGACGAGAATTGTTACGAACATACTTGCGATTATTTAAATCAGTTAATCATTTCTTAACAATTGGGAGCGTGTTATCTTTGATTATAACAATCCTGGTAATAACTTTCAACATCTTCTTGTTAATTTTCCCAAAAATTGTTCTCACCGCCGCCAGAGACGGGCTAATGCTTTGGTTCAACAATGTCCTGCCCTCCTTGCTGCCCTTCATGATTGCCACAAATATGCTGATTTTGCTGGGTTTTGTAAATTTCGCCGGAAGAGCCCTGTCACCGGTTATGAGATTTTTGTTTAAACTTCCCGGGGCAGCCGGGTTCGGGTTTATCACCGGTCTAACCTCCGGATACCCCATGGGTGCCAAAACCGTAGCCGATTTAAGACGCTCCAACCAGCTCGCCCTTTCGGAGGCACAGCACCTGCTGGCTTTTTCCAATAACGCCGGGCCGCTTTTTATCGTAGGGGTGGTAGGAGTGGGCCTTTTTGAAAGCGCGAGGGCGGGATATGTGCTTTGGGCGGGGCATGTGCTGGCGGCTATTGTGCTGGGGATATTGCTAAGACCAAAAACAAGACCTGAGGGGGGAAATTTTTTGGAAACAGCCTCTCCCACAAGGCCCTCGGAAAACAACACAGGGCAGGTTCTTGGCGAGGCGGTAAAAAACGCCATGGAGTCCATGGCGTTGATTGGTGGTTTGATTATTTTTTTCAGCGTGGTAGTGGCTTTGGCTGAGTATCTGGTGCTTCCGTCAGACGCGCTTTTTGGAGGGATATTCGCGGGGCTGGCTGAGGTTACGGGGGGCGTCCGGCGGCTTGCCGCACCGGAGCTTTCCATTGTTACCCTTGGCGCGGCAGCCTTTGTAATTGGGTTTGGCGGGTTTTCCGTTCACGCGCAGTCCTTTCATTTCACAGCGGGGACGGGGATAAAAATTTTGCCGTATTTGATTGCGAAGGTAGGGCACGGGGTTATCGCAGCAACCTTTACTGTGATTTTATGGAGTGTCTTACAATAATTCCGCTGTCTCACGCGCCAGCAACGCCGCTTGCTCAAAATCGGCATGGAGAAGATATTCCGAAAGCTCGCTGAGAGTTGTTTTGGTCTGCTTCGTCCATGTTTTTTCCTCCAGGGAACGCATGGCTTTTTTTGCGGCGGATTGCTTAAATTCCTCACAGGCGGTGAGTATAGTCAGAAGATGCTCTTTCAGAAAGGCGGTATCCTCGTCGGCGGTTTCGGGCTCCTCCTCCGGGGTGATGGACTCTACCACGCCTTTTAACCGCTCGAGGAACTGCCCGGTTCTGGTTCTGATTACCGCGGTATTATTGACGCGGCCGGCCTGCTCCAAAACGGACGCAAATTCCGAAAGCCCTGTTTCGCCTATATTAGCCAACGCGCTTTTCATGGCATGGGTATTTATTGTATAAAGCTTTATGTTTTCCTCGTTGAGATTTTGCAAAATGTCAGTCAAAGTGCCCATGGCTCTTTTGGCATCCCTCAAAAAGGAATCTATAAGATGCCTTGAATGGTCAGCGGGTTTGGCGGACAAGTCCATTTCCGCCACAGCGTCCAGAATTTTCTGGGGCTGCTTGTCGCGGATGAACCGTATGAGGCAATTGTTAAGCAGGTTTATATCAATGGGCTTTGTCAAATAGCCCGAAAACCCGACATCCTTAAGCCCCGCCGCCTGCTCCATAACTACGTTGGCCGTCAACGCCACAATCGGCTGCTCATAACCGAGGTCGCGTATTAGCTTCGTGGCTTCGATTCCGTCCATTTCCGGCATCATTTGGTCCATAAAAACTATGTCGTAGACCTCGCCCTGCTTTAATTTATTCAAAGCGGCAAATCCGCTTTCGGCGGTATCCACCTCCAGCAGGTACAAACCCATCAAGCCCTTGGCCACATACAAGTTGATTTCCACATCGTCAACCACCAGCACACGCCCGTATGGCATAGGCTCCGGTTTGAAGCTTAGCTTGTGAATCTTGCTGAGTGCCGACACGTTAAAATTTTTCAAATTTCTTGAATTGTCCGCGCCCAGGGTTTCCTCGCTGCCGGTTTTTTGCGGGAGAACTACCGTAATTTCCGTGCCCATACCCTCTTCGCTTTTGACTCTGACCGTCGCGTTCATTAATTTTAACAAATTATATGTGATGGGCATTCCCAAGCCCATGCCGCGTGAAAAGCGATACGCAAACAGCGAGTCAACCTGTGCTTGGCTCATGCCGCATCCGGTGTCGCGGATGGTGACTACCAGATTTATAAAACCGGGCCCGCCGGAGGCTTCCGCCAATCTCATCTCCAGCCGCACCGAGCCGGCGTCCGTGTATTTTATCGCATTCGACAATAAATTGTTCAATATCTGTCTGACCCGAAGCTCGTCACCGATTAAGTACGCAGGAATGTTTTCATCTATGTCCACTATTAAATTAATCTGCTTGTTATTGCCGATGTATACCAGGTTGACCTGCGCAACATCGCTGACAAGGCTGGCCACTTCGTATCTTTCGTTAATCAGCTCCATTTTGCCCGCTTCAATTTTGGACATGTCCAGTGCTTCGTCCACAAGCTTTAACAAGGCCTTTCCGGAGCTGTGGATTTTTGAAAAAGCTTCCCCGGCCTCGAGGGGAAGATTACGGTCTTGCATCTGAATTTCGGATATGCCAAGCATCGCAGTTATCGGCATTCTTATTTCGTGGCTTATCTGGGACAAAATCTGGGTTCTGCGCAGCTTGGTTACATCGTTGCCGTAGGTGATTACCACGAGACGGCCGTTTATTTCCGAGCGGACAGCCGTAACCTCCGTGTAAACAATCTCCTCCATAGCCCGACGGATTACAAATTCAAAAGTCGCGCTGCCATTTTCAAATGCTAATTTTAAATTTCTGTACCAATAATCCCGGGTGGGGACGCCGTCCGGCTGGGTCGGAGGCAAAAGGTCAAAGCCCTTGGAAATAAAGTCCTCCATAGTCTCAAGTCCGTATATTTCCAATGTTCGGCGATTTATTTTTAACGGAATAAAATTTTCGTCCCAACTTGCGATAAACATCGGTGCCGAGTCAAAATACGACAGTTCCTCCATGGCGCATATCCCCTTAGCATTTTTTCACGATATTGCTCGATATTACCCGATTTACCGCTTACTCGTCAACGGCCCCAGCAATAAATCTTACAGTCTTTTGCAAAATGCCGACATTAAAAGTCGGCATTTTGCACATATTCTACTTCCTCATGGGTTAAGCCCGTACCAGTAGAAACATCAGCCACAGACATACCCATACCTAAAAAGTTTTTAGCTATTTTGAAAATTGCTCCTTTTTCCCTTGCGTAACTATCCCTCTGTTCCTTCAATCTTGCTTCATAAAGTTGACGAGCCTTTTCATCGGCGGAGAGTTCCATAAGGCGCAAGGACGCTTTTTTCATTGTCCGTCAACTGAATACCGCTTTTAATATCATACAACCCGAAGTGGTGATGATACTTCTCGCTGTGCTTAATCAGCGTGTGGTCTGTAATAATTATGCTAATAACACGCTTGATTTTGCCGTATTGGTCGCTTTTGTCCATCTGCTCCGTGATTAGCTTGGAAACATAGAACAGGATTCTTGATTCCATAAAAGGCATAGGGTCTACTTGAACCTCAATATTGATTACCTTGCCAGTTTTCAGCTTCAACTTAACGTCCAGTATGCCAAGTTTATCACCCTTGTATCTCAACTCGTCGGGCGAAATATTCAGGATTTTCGGAATTTCAATTTTCAAGAGGGCATCACCGCTTTCGTTTGTCTTGATATTAATATGCCACACAGGCAGGGATATTTCCATAGAAACCTCATAAAAAACGATTTTATGTTCGATTTTATGAAATTTGTGCTTGCAATCAAGGTCAGTCTATGGTATCACTAAAATAATTGAATACGATAAAGGCATTGATGAGGAGGAGTACATTCTTTCTGAAGCAAAGAGAGGGAGCGGTTGGTGTAAGCTCTCGTGAGGGAAGTCTGGAAGGTAGCCTCGGAGCTGTGAACCGAACGGATAGAAATATCTCAGTAGACTTCAACGGAGTTTCCACCGTCATAAGGAAAACGGTATCGGATAGTTTTGACTATCCCGCACCGACTGAGTGCAGAGAGTTTCTCTCTGAATTTGGGTGGTACCACGGACAATAATGTTCGTCCCAAGCGATAAGTTTTTTTATTGCTTGGGACTTTTTTATTGTATTCGGTTAAACCAAAATTTGGAGGTATTCTTTATGGAAAAGCGTTACGATTTTATGGAAATCGAAAAAAAGATGCAAGCGTTTTGGGAGCGTGAACAGGTTTACCGCTTTGACAAAAACGCAACGGGCGAGATTTATTCAATCGACACACCGCCCCCAACCGTAAGCGGTAGTCTGCACATTGGGCATTTATTTTCGTATACACAGGCTGAAATGATTGCTCGTTTTCGTCGTATGCAGGGATATAACGTATTTTATCCCTTTGGTTTTGACGATAATGGGCTACCAACGGAGCGACTTGTAGAGCGTGATGATAAAATCCGCGCCCACACATTGCCACGAAGCGAGTTTATCGCAAAATGTCAAATCGTGGCTGAAAAATATGAAGATGAATTTAAGGGGCTTTATCAATCTCTGGGATTTTCAGTAGATTGGGAAACTGAATATCAAACAATCAGCCCCGAAGTCAGAAAAATATCACAAGAATTATTTTTAGAACTTGTGAAAATGGGTAAGGCATACACGAAAGAATCACCTGTATTGTGGTGCTGTGAGTGTCAAACATCAATCGCACAAGCGGAACTTGACACGGCTGATGTTGAGAGCAAATTTAACTTCATTCCGTTTTATGTTGACGGAAAACCACTTGAAATTGCCACCACTCGTCCCGAATTTTTGTATGGCTGTGTTTGCCTGTTTGTAAACCCTAATGACGAGCGTTACCAACGTTACATTGGTAAAACTGCGACTGTTCCATTATACGATTATGAAGTACCAATTTTGGCAGACGAAAAGGTAAGTATTGAAAAAGGAACAGGAGTTGTTATGTGTTGTACTTTCGGAGATAGCACAGATGCAGAATGGTATGCTGAGCATAGGCTACCATATCGGAAAGTTGTTTTACCAAACGGGAAAATTGCCGATGATGTTCCACACATTGGGGGGATTAAAATTGCCACTGCACAAACGGAAATTATCCGCTTGCTTGACGAACGAGGATTGCTTATAAAATCCGAAAATATCACGCATACCGTCGGTACACATGAGCGTTGTGGAAAGCCTACGGAAATAATCCCATCACAGCAATGGTATATTGATATTTTGAGTGAGCAGGAACGGTTTTTGAAAGCGGCTGATGAAATAAACTGGTATCCTGCCAATATGAAAAATCGCTATATTGCGTGGGTAGAAAACCTGAAATGGGATTGGTGCATATCTCGGCAGCGTTATTTTGGCGTTCCGTTCCCTGTTTGGTATTGTAAGGATTGTGGGCAACCCGCTTTTGCAAAAATGGAACAGCTACCCATCAATCCGCTTGAAACGGAATATAATGGAGTTTGTGAATGTGGCTGTACTGATTTTACGCCCGAGAGTGCCGTTTTTGACACTTGGGCAACATCAAGCGTTACGCCACAAATCAATGAGCGGCTTGAGCTAAAGCTAACCCCTATGAGTATGCGAACCCATGCACATGAAATAATCCGCACATGGACATTTTACTCAATTGTTCGCAGTCTATACCACACAGGAATTATACCTTGGGATGACTTGATGATATGCGGTTTTATCCTTGCAAAGAAAGGCGAAAAAATCAGCAAGTCAAAAAATAATAACGACTTTGACCCGAAATATCTTATCGCAACACATTCTGCTGATGTTTTGCGGTACTGGACGGCAGGGGCAAGACTTGGAACAGATACTTTTTTTTCGCCCGATGAACTGCCTGTTCCAAAACGCTTTATAACAAAACTGTGGAACGCTTCCAAGTTTTCTATATCGCATTTGCAAGATATTGATTTTACGACAATGCCGAAACTTCTGCCTGTTGATGAATGGATTATCGAAAGGGCAGATGAAACAATGGCAAGTGTAACAAAGCTACTTTGCGAATATGAAATCGGTTCTGCACGGCATGAGATTGACGTTTTTTTTTGGAAAGACTTTTGCGACAATTATATTGAGATTGTCAAAGAGCGGCTGTACCAACCCGATATTCACGGTATTGAGGAACGCAAAAGCGGTCAATATGCGTTGTATTATTCGCTGTACAGCATAATGAAGATGTACGCAATTTATGTTCCGCATATCACCGAGCATATTTTCCAAGAGTTTTTCAAACAACACGAAAAAGAATCATCAATCCATCTTACGCAGTGGAAAAAGCCGTCAAGCATAAACGCAGACATTATAAGTTTTGGCGAAGGATTGAAGAATGTCATTTCGGAAATGCGTAAATTCAAATCCGAGCGCAACCTCTCAATGGCAACAGAAATGGAAATAATTGAAATCAGTACAGAACAACGCTTTATGGATTGGTTCAAGCAATCAGAGAAGGACATACAAGCGTGTACGAGAGCCAAGCACATTAGCTACATCGCAAAGTAAACACTTTGCAAACCTATAAGTATTGCCAGCCCGATAGAGGACTATACCCTTTATCGGGCTATTTTTGTGACTTTTTCATTACAAAAAATAAAAGGGTCTTGACTAGAACAGCGGGTTATCACGGATGATTTTAAGCATCAAATGGTATATATTTTCATCCTTATAATTGAAGCGAAATTCGCATTCCTTGAGGTGAAGGTAAAAGGTAGATTTAGGCA
>Ga0209755_10004241_pt1 | contig 17133 bp, 18 predicted proteins | sample TergutCo191P1_FD_187301 | JGI IMG/M metagenome (GOLD analysis project Ga0209755, IMG submission 187301) | Cornitermes sp. P1 segment gut microbial communities from Petit-Saut dam, French Guiana - Co191P1 (SPAdes) (version 2) | ecosystem: Host-associated > Arthropoda: Insects > Digestive system... | reverse complement strand
TCTTGCCGCGCTAAAGGAAACTTATGGGCGTTTCCAGCGTTATAAAAAAGGCGAGACATGGTATCGCGGCAGTCATAAGGATGTGGTCGCGTATTTCTCAATGGAATACGGAATGGACGGATCGCTTCCTATTTATTCAGGCGGCCTTGGAATTTTATCCGGCGATCACATGAAGACTTCTTCGGATATGGGACTGCCTCTTGTCGGGATTGGGCTTTTGTACCGGCAGGGATATTTTAAGCAAAGATTAAACGCCGATGGTTTCCAGCAGGAAAGTTATCCAGAAAATGACTGGTATAATATGCCGGTAGAAAGGAAAAACGGCAAAGACGGACAGCCTTTGAAAATTTCTGTAGACCTTGCCGGAAGACAGGCGATTGCCCAAATCTGGGAAGTTAAAGTCGGCCGCTCATCATTATATTTATTAGATACAAATATCGAAGAAAATTCACAGGATATCCGCAATATTACCTCGGCTCTTTACGGCGGTGACAAAGAAACCCGCATGCAGCAGGAAGTTCTTTTAGGCATCGGCGGCATCCGTGCGTTACGCGCATTAGGAATTAACCCCGCCGCGACGCACATGAACGAAGGACACTCCGCTTTCCTTGTCCTTGAGCGTATCCGCGAAATTATGAACGAAAAAAGCTTCTCCTTTGAAGAAGCTCGCGAAGCTGTCTGGCCTACAAATATATTTACAACACATACGCCTGTGCCTGCGGGAAATGAGCGTTTTGATATCGCGATGATGGATAAATATTTCCGCGGCTGGCCGCAGGTTCTTGGCATTACCTGGAAAGACTTCCTCGGCCTTGGAAGGATCAATGTAAACGACGAACGCGAAACCTTCTGCATGACTGTTCTCGCTCTTAAAATGGCGGCTTACGCAAACGGCGTAGCGAAACTGCACGGGGTAGTATCCCGCGATATGTGGAAAGGTTTATGGCCGGGGCTTCCGTTAAACGAAATTCCAATCGGTCATGTGACAAACGGCGTTCACACCCGCACATGGGTTTCCTCAGGAATGGTTGATCTTCTGGACAGGTATTTCGGTCCTCAGTTTGAAGATAAGCCGACAGAGCTTTCTATCTGGGAGCGTATGGATCGCATTTCCGATGAAGAGCTGTGGCGCACACACGAGCGCCGCCGTGAAAGACTTGTCGCATTTGCGCGTGAACGTATCCGTGAACAATACGCAAGAACAGGCGCCGCTGAAGTGCGGATTCGCCAGGCGGAAGACGCGCTTTCTCCTTACGCGCTGACCCTTTGTTTTGCAAGAAGGTTCGCAACCTATAAACGCGGCAATTTGCTTCTTCGTGATCCTGAACGCCTTTTGCGCCTTGTAAGGGATAATGATCGTCCTATTCAGTTAATTTTCGCCGGGAAAGCGCACCCGCATGATATGCCGGGAAAAGATTTAATCCGCGATATTATCCACTTTGCGGATAAATACGATGTAACAAGCAGAATTGTCTTTGTTGAAAATTACGATATGAATGTCGCAAAATATCTGACATCAGGCGGCGATGTTTGGCTTAACACACCGCGCCGTCCGATGGAAGCCTCCGGCACAAGCGGAATGAAAGCCGCGATGAACGGAGTTTTAAACTGTTCAATTCTTGACGGATGGTGGGACGAAGCATACGTGCCGGAAGTCGGCTGGGCGATTGGCCACGGCGAACAATATTATGATGAAAAACTCCAGGATGATATCGAAAGCAAAGCGTTATACGATCTGCTGGAGCGGGCAATCATTCCTATGTTCTACCGCAGGGGAAACGACGGGCTTCCGCGCGAATGGATTAAAATGATGAAAGACTGTATGAAGCAGATAGGCCAGTCAATGTCCAGCCATCGCATGCTGATGGATTATTCAAATCAATTTTATTTCCCGGCGCTTAAAAATTACCGCCGTTTCAGCAAAGACGATTATGCCGAAGCGAAATCACTCGCGGCTTATTTCGCAAAACTGCACAATGAATGGGACAAATTGAATATTGTCAAAATTGAATCCAACGCGAAACCTGTTATGCAGCGCGGCGATATTCTTACAGTAACTGCCTATCTTGACCTTGGCAGCATTTTACCTAACGAACTGCACGTTGAGCTTTATCACGGCACAGTCTCCAACCAGACAAGCACAATTGATGACGCCAGAAAAGCGGAAATGAAATGGCTGCGAAATGAAGGTCATCTTAATCTGTATCAGGTTCGCATTGAATGTATTGATACGGGAATGCAGGGTCACACTGTGCGAATTTTACCGAAACATGACGCATTGATTCATCAGTACAGGTGCGGTTTAATTAAGTGGGCGTAACGCCCTAAGAACAGCAGTATCCTTGAAAACCTGCTGATAATTAAAACAAGGAGATAAAAAAATGATCCAACCTTCCTCTTCCAAAGAATATCCGGTGATGCGGCATCTGGACATCATCGCGTCGTTGTTTGTCGCGATACTTGTAATCAGTAATATCGCGTCTTCCGCTAAAATTGTTGACCTTGGAATTTCGCTTTTTTCGATTCCGCTGGTTTTTGACGGCGGCACTCTGCTTTTTCCGCTTGTGTATGTGCTTGGCGATGTATTAACCGAAGTCTACGGCTTTAAAACAACAAGGCGCGTTATCTGGACAGGCTTCGCGGTGATGGTTCTGGCAGCTCTTGTTTTCTTTTTACTGGACGTTTTGCCGGCGGAATCATACTGGGAAGCGGAAACTGGAAGCGAAGCATATAACGCGATCCTCGGCGGAATGAGTTACGGAGGAATTGTTCTTGCGAGTCTTGCCGCGTACCTTGCCGGTGAATTTTCCAATGCCGCGATTTTATCAAAAATAAAAGAAAAAATGAAAGGCCGGCTTTTATGGGTGCGGACAATAAGTTCTTCTTTAGTTGGTCAATTATTAGATACTGTGATATTTGTATTGATAGCAAGCGCCGCCGGAGTATTCGGCTGGGAAATTTTCTGGTCTCTTGTTGTAACAAACTACATTTTAAAATGCGGCATAGAAATAATTATTACGCCGATTACTTATCAGGCTGTTCGTTTTTTAAATAAAAATAATAATAAATGAAATAATAATAAAAATTTTGTTTCATTATAATTTTTTTAAATTGCATTCTTATCACAATTTTTCTTGACGTACAGAAAAACGTGATTTATTATACTTAAAGGCAGATATATAAAAATATTTCTAATGCGCTGCCAGAGGAGTTACTTATATGAAAAAAATTCTTACAGTATTTGCGCTTATCGCGGTTATCACGGCAGGAACAGCGTTTGCCGATCATCCTGACGGATTTGGAGTTGGCATACAAGTCGGCGGCGGCGGCACATGGGATAGCGGCAAATTTGCCATACAAAAAGGTTTGGCTTTTTCATTAAAACTTCCCAGTTTTCCGGTATACTGGGCAATTGATTTAGAGATTGACAGCGGTTTTACGTATATTGGCGTATCCGGCGATTATTATTTTATTGATGCGGTGCTGGTCAAGGATATCGGCCTTAATTGGTATTTGGGATTTGGCGCCGGAGCAAGCATCGGCATAGCTGATGATTATTTTGGTCTTAGCGCGGTTGCGCGTCTTCCTGTCGGGCTTAGCTGGCAGTTACCTTTAAACGCTGGTCCTTTAAATGCATTTGAAGTATACCTGCAGGTAGTACCTTCGGTCGGCGCAAGGATTACTCCGGGATTTAAATTCCCGGCAGGCGGGTGGCCGATTAATCTTGGTGTCCGCCTCTGGTTCTAGTTTTTAAATACAGTTAATGAAAGCTCCGGTTATGCCGGGGCTTTTTATTTGGCGTCTGATTCCCCGCTAAAAATTTCATACAGCCTTTCAAGATCGTCCATTGAATAATATTCAATGTGAATGCGGCCTTTATTCTGGTCTCCTTCAATTATAACCTTTGTATTTAACTTGCTGATAAATTTTTCTTCCATTTCATCGATTTCCGCGGGACGGTACTGTTTCTTTGCGCTTTTTTCCGGAGTCTTTTTTTTACTTCCGCTTGCGTTTAACGCAGACGCGCGTTTTTCCGCCTCCCTTACAGATACATCTTCTGCGAGTATTTCCCTGTAAAGTTTTTCTCTCGCTTTTACATCATTGACAGATAACAACGCTCTTGCGTGGCCTGAACTTAAACTGCCTTTTTCTATGCTTTTTTGAATTTCAACGGGAAGTTTTAAAAGGCGCAGCGCGTTTGCTACAGTAGACCGGTTTTTTCCCATTCTTACCGCAAGTTCATCCTGAGAGAGGTTTGAATAATCCATCAGGTTTTTATACGCAGCCGCTTCTTCAATCGGGTTTAAGTCGCTGCGTTGAATATTTTCGATTAATGACACTTCAAGCCGCTTTTGATCGGTATAATCGCGGATAATAACGGGTACTGTCTCAAGCCCCGTAAGTTTCGCGGCGCGTGTTCTGCGTTCGCCCGCAATTATTATGTAGGTGCCGTCTCCTGCGTTAGCTGCAATTATAGGCTGAATAATGCCGTATGTTTTTATCGAGTCAGCCATTTCCTGAAGTTTGTCTTCGTCAAAATTTTTACGGGGCTGTCCCGGATTTGGAATCAATTTATCAACGGACAGCTGGACGACGTCATTTGCTTTGTTTTTCGCGGCAGGCAAAGAGGAAGATGGCGGCTCATTGGAGTCAGTTTCCGAAATGACATTTACAAAGCCTGCCATGTCATCGTTTTTTTCAACCTTATCGTTATCAAGCAAGGCGTTAATGCCTCTTCCGCCAAGGCCGATTTTTCGCGCCATTATTTACCACCTGCGTATTCGCGTTTCATAAATTCACCTGCAAGCGCCTGATACGCTCTTGCGCCTGTACATTGCGGATCATAAATAGAAATGGGTATTCCTTCGGACGGCGCTTCTGAAAGTCTTATATTCCTTGGGATGATTGTATTAAAAACCATGTCTTTGTAATGGGCGCTTACAAGCTTTATAACATCGTTCGCAAGCCGGGTTCTTGGATCGTACATCGTAAAAAATACGCCGCCGATTTTTAAATCCGGGTTATAAGCTTTCTGCACGCCTTTAACTGTTATCAATAATTGTTTTAAACCTTCCATCGCGAAATATTCGCATTGCATCGGAATTAAAACAGAATCCGCCGCGGCAAGCGCGTTCATTGTAAGCTGGCCAAGCGACGGGGGGCAGTCAATTAAAATAAAATCATATTTTTCTTTAAGCGGCGTAATTGATTTTTTTAAAAAGTAAAACTTTTCATCCTGATGCTCGATCATTTCTACCGCAGCGCCTGAAAGGTCTGTATCTGCAGGAATCGCGTCAAGATTTTTAACGGCGGTTTTTCTTATTACCTTATCCGCCGTTACTTCATCGCAAAGCAGTTCATAAATTCCCGGCTTGGGAGGGTCCGCGCCTATACCGCTTGTAAGATTTGCCTGTGCATCAAAGTCAATTAATAGTACGGATTTTCCAGCGTCAGCGAGGTATGCCGCTATATTAATCGCAGAGGTAGTTTTTCCGACACCGCCTTTTTGATTTACAAAGACACAAATCGTTCCCATGGGTATAATGTAACAAATAAGGAAAGGTCAGGCAATAGTAAGGAAGAAATGGATTTTATTACGATTGACTTTGAAACAGCGAAATATTCACAAGAAAGCGCCTGTTCTGTGGGGCTTGTTAAGTTCATTGATGGAAAACCCGCCGATACATTTTACTCGCTGATTCGCCCGCCGCGGCTGTATATCCGGCCTGATTTTACAAAGATTCACGGACTTACAGTAGATGATGTCAGGGACGCGCCAAAATTTAACAGTCTGTGGGACAGCGGCATACTTCCCTTTATAGGCGATCTTCCGTTAGCCGCACATAACGCGGTTTTCGATATGGGCGTTCTTGAAGCTGTACTTGTCTGGTATAAATTAAAAGTTCCGCCGATTAAGTATTTCTGCACATACCATCTTTCGCGGCGCGCATGGCCGAATTTAAAATCACACGCGCTTACTTTTCTTGCGGGCAATTTTGGCATTGTTTATAACGCGCACAACGCGCTTGATGACGCTCTGACCTGCGGCAAGCTTGTGTTAATGGCTGCGGAAAAATACGGCAGTACAGATATAAACAGGCTTTTACAGGATGCAGGGCAAAATATGAAGACCCTTTAAAAAAATTGGCCGGATTTAATCAAACGTGGTACAATTATTAAATGAAAAATTTTTATCCATTTTTTCTTATTCTTTTAATTTGCGGCTGCGCTTCAACAGGAGCGCCAGAATCTGAGAGACCTGCGGAAGATGTAAATTCTCTTGATTATCTTGTTGACGGCGAGTATTCCTATTATCTGGATACACGCGGCGAAACTCCATATTACAGAGGATATATTTATTTTTCCACAGAAAACATGGAAAATATTATTTTGGTGCGAAGCATAAACGCAAATACAAAAGAAGAAAGCCGGTTTTATTTTATTATAGAAGATGATGAAAACGGATATCCTTCTGTAATTAAGGATGCTCAGGGAAATGCTTCCCATGCTGAACACCTGCAGGCAATAGTTGATTTTTTAAATTTTACAAAATTATATCTGGAGACACGCGGTGATTATAACCTAAAAAAAGATATTGACGATGAATGGGATAATTACACGCTTGTTTTCAGTTTTAATAAGGCGCTGCCTTTTTTTGGATTTTATGACATTAAAGTAAAAGGTTTCAGCGAAAGCAGATATACATTGCTTCAAAGCGGAAGATTAACATCGGGTAATCTAAATGCTTTTTTCAGCATCGATCCAGAAAACAGAAATCACCGTAATGTTCAAAGACAAGTTCCGCAAATCCCGCGAAGAAATGAAAAAACCATTACACAGAACGGCGTTAATATAACGCTTGATGATAACTGGCAGTATAATGATACAACCGAACTTCCGGGCTACTGGCTTGCTCTTGGCTCTATCAGAGATTCACAGATTGCCGTTGAAAAATTCAAACTTGCGGCGTTTAATGTAACGAAGGAAAATCTTTTTAGAATTTTAAAATTAGATATCCTTATCGAAGGAAACGCAATCGAAATAGAAACTGTAAAAACTGATGAAATCTCAGGCGGTTATCAAATTGAGTATTATCTTAATGACGGACTTATGCGAAATTACAAAAGATTAAGAATAATTCTAAAAGGAGATGAACTGATCGTTATCAATTTTTCTACCTTTGCGGATATTTTTGACAATAACAAAAGTTATTATGAGCGGATACTTAACTCTGTTTTAGTTAACAGATAGCTAAACTTGCCGATATTATCAATAATGAGGCTGTTTTTCTCTTCATTATTAATATTTATCGCCGCGGGAATTTTTGCTTCTCCGCTTGAAGGCGGCTACGCTCTTGCACCAAGATCCGCTGCCCCGGAAAGCGAAAAAGCGCAGGCTTATGTAAATGCGCGGTTAAGAGTCATTGACTCGGCAAAAAAATTTCTTGGCACTCCGTACCGTCATGGCGGGGTAAATTTTTCCGGCGTTGATTGTTCAGGTTTTGTTTACGCCAGTTTTCTGGACGCGCTTGGTGTATCAGTACCGCGCACTGTTTCAGGGCTTCATACATGGACTATCAGAACATCAATTGAAAACGCGCAGCCTGGTGACCTGTTGTTTTTCAAAACTGATTCCACAAACAATCTTTCTCATGTCGGTCTTTATTTGGGAGATCGCCGTTTTATTCACTCCGCTTCCGCAGGTACAAATACCGGAGTAATTTACTCAAGTCTTGATGAGCCGTATTGGGCGCGCGCTTACGCGGGGGCAGGACGAGCGTTTCCCGCAGCGCCTGCGGAATATTTCACAGAAAACACATCATTAAGCGGCGCGGGCAGACAAAACAGCGCAAGCGGGCAAAGCAGCTCAAGCGGACACAGTAGTTCTACAGGACATAACAGTTCAAGCGGACACGTGCCAGTTTCCGGCGGCGGCGGTCGCCTTCTTGTAGGAGCCGCAGTAGCGCCCATCTGGAATGGATTTGTTCAGGGCGGCGAATTAATGCGCGGCATATCCGCTCAATTTTATCTTTACGCAGATACATATACATTTGGTTCGCGGATGGTTTTTGGATTTGAAGTACGGCCGGAATATGACAGCGCGTTAAATGTTTTCCGTATACCTTTAACTCTTTCGTGGGGATATGATGAAAAACTTAGATTGTTTTTTGGTCCTGTAATAAGTTTCGGCGACGATTCATTTAATCAAGGCGGAACAAAATGGCTGCTGGCTGTCGGCGCAATGGCAGCACCTTTCGATATTACTTCCATAAGCGGAGTGTACTCGCCGTTCATTGAAGTATCATGGCAGTCTGGTTTATTTAGTAATAATAATTTTAATATAGTGAATGATTTTTCATCCGGTTTCCGTTTTTCTACCGGAGTAAGATGGCTACTTCAAGTAAAATAACTATGATATAATGCCTCATGGAAAATAAAAAAAGAGAAAATCTCCTTATTAGCAAGTGCAGCTACGCAAGCGGAGACATTTACGGCGGCGGAGCTTTTATGATCTTCAGCCTGCTGTTTATGAATTTTCTGGTGCTTGTAGAAGGAATACCAGTTTTCGCGACGACGATCATCATCTTTATCGGAAGATTATGGGACGCTGTTACAGATTCAATAATGGGAAGAATAACCGATGTAACGCGTTCAAGATTCGGAAGGCGCAGAGTTTATTTTCTAATCGGTATTATTCCTGTCTTCCTGTCATTTTTTATGCTCTTTTATTCATTCGGAATTCAAAGCGACCTTTCTAAAATTATTTATTATACGCTTTCATATATGTTTTTTGGAACAGTTTTCAGCATTGTAATGGTTCCTTATAACGCTATTCTTTCTGATATGACATCCGATTATAACCAGAGAACAAGTTACACAACAATCAGAATGATTTTCTCAGGCGCCGCCGCGCTCGTTTGCGCTGTCATTCCAAGCATCATTATAAAAACATTCGGCGCAGATACAATCGGTTCAGCTCAGATTCCCGGTTACATCGTTATGGGATTAATCTTTGGAGCGTTTTTCGGCGTGTGCTGGCTGCTGGTTTTTATTGGCACATGGGAGAAAAAAGATCTTCCAAAACCGGAAAAAATTCCTTTAAAAAACTGGCTGACTGTTTTTAAAAACAAAGCGTATAAAAATTTTCTTGGTATCTTTTTATTTTTCCAAATTGCCGTCGATCTTGTACTTGCGCTTTTTATTTTTTATGTCGATATCGTCGTTCTTCAATATCAAAATTATGAATTGATAGTCGGCACTCTTTTAGTGTGCTCAATGCTGTTTATCGCGGTCCACGGAAAAATCGCGGAGAAAAAAGGAAAGGCTTTCCCGCTTTATATAGGAATACCAATCTGGATGTTTTCATCACTGGCTTTTATTTGGTTTGGTCCTGGCGTTCCCGTTATCGCGCTTCTGGTACTTGCTGTGTTAATCGCAGTCGGCACATCATCAGGTCAGCTTTCAACGTGGTCGATGTTAGCTGATATTTACGACATTGATGAAGTCCGTACAGGAAAGCGCCAGGAAGGTCTTTACGCCGGAATGACAACCTTCCTTAGAAAATTCGCAAGCGGCGTCGCGGTTCTTTTAATGGGTTTCGGCCTTCAGGCGATGGGTTTTGATCAAAATGAATATTCTGTCTTAAAAGCAAGCATCAGTAATTTTGATCCTGCGGTGTACGCGCAAAGCGGCGTTGTATCGGGAATTAAATGGATGTTTGTATTAATTCCTTTTATTCTTCTTGCGTGCTGCCTTTTATTCGCGGTAAGAAATAAAATCACAAAAAAGCGGTTTGACGCGGTCATTAAAGGAATAGATGAATTTAAAACCAAAGGCAATATCGACGCGTTAAGCGAGCAGGAAACCGCAGATTTATTAATCGCTGCAGGAACAGATAAAGACAAACTGTGGCGCGTTAAGTGACATTATGAATTACGATAAATTTACAATCAAGGCGCAGGAAGCGTTAAACGAAGCGACAACTATCGCGCAGAAGAATGATCATTCACAGATTGAAAACGAGCATCTTCTGCTTGCGATGCTGAGGCAGGAAGGCGGGATTGTTACGCCAATTATCGAAAAAACAGGCGCTGACGCGGCAAGAATTATTTCCGGAGCAGAAGCGCTTGTAAAAGGAACGCCAAGAATTTTCGGTGAAGCGGCGCAAATTTTTTATTCGCAGCCGCTGTCAAGAATTTTAGCAAAGGCGGAAACAGAAGCGTCGTCTTTAAAAGATGAGTTTGTTTCAACAGAGCATATTTTAATCGCGATGTCCGCAGGCGAAGGAAAGGCATCTGATCTTTTAAGGAATAACAGCGTTAATAAAAACGCGATTCTTGCGGCGTTAAAACAGGTGCGCGGAAACACACGGGTTACAGATCAAAGCCCCGAAGAAAAGTATCAGGTGCTAGAAAAATACTGCCGCGATCTTACAGCATTGGCGCGGCAGGAAAAACTTGATCCTGTTATCGGGCGCGATGAAGAAATCCGAAGATGTATGCAGGTGCTTTCGCGCCGCACAAAAAACAACCCTGTACTTATCGGCGAACCGGGCGTAGGAAAGACCGCGATTGTCGAAGGGCTTGCACGGCGGATTGTAGCAGGCGATGTGCCCGAAGGGCTGAAAGGCAAGAAACTTCTTGCGCTTGATTTAGGCGCGCTTGTCGCAGGCGCAAAATTCCGCGGCGAATTTGAAGAGCGCTTAAAAGCTGTAGTGCATGAAGTGCAGGCTAATGATGGAAAAATAATTTTATTTATTGATGAACTTCATACGCTTGTCGGAGCAGGAGCCGCAGAGGGCGCGACAGACGCTTCCAATCTGCTTAAGCCCGCGCTGGCAAGAGGCGAGCTTCGCTGCATTGGCGCGACTACGTTAGACGAATACCGCAAGCACATTGAAAAAGACGCGGCGCTTGAAAGGCGTTTCCAGCAGGTTTACACAGCGGAGCCTTCAGTACAGGACACAATCGCGATCCTGCGCGGGCTTAAAGAACGGTACGAAGTTCATCACGGCGTGCGTATTAAAGATGAGGCGCTTGTCGCAGCCGCTAATTTGTCAAGCCGTTACATTACAAGCCGCTTTCTGCCGGATAAAGCAATCGATCTTATTGATGAAGCGGCAAGCCGTTTAAAAATGGAACTGGACAGCCGCCCCACAGAGCTTGATAAAATAGAAAGAAAACTTTTACAGCTATCGATAGAAAGACAAGCGCTTTCCCGCGAGGAAGATACAGCGTCTAAGGAACGTCTTGTAAAACTGGAAAAAGAAATCGCAGACCTTACAGCCGAGCGTGACGCGATGAACGCGCGCTGGGAAAGAGAAAAACTAGACATCGAAAAAATCCGCGGAATCAAGCAGCTTATAGAAGAACTAAAAATCGAAGAGACCCGTTATGAACGCGAAGGCGATCTTTCGCGCGCCGCAGAAGTTAAACACGGAAAAATTCCTGAAGCGCAGAAACAGCTTGCAGTTCTTACCGATCAAATGGAACAAAAACGATCAGCCGCGGGAAAGAACGCAGGCGCTCTGTTACGCGAAGAGGTATGCGAAGAAGACATAGCAGGTGTTGTATCGGCATGGACAGGCATTCCTGTTTCAAAGATGCTTACAGGTGAGCTGCAAAAATATCTTGACCTTGAAAAAGTTCTGGAAAAACGCGTTGTCGGCCAGGGCGAAGCGTTAGCTGCTGTTTCTGACGCGATAAGGCGCAACAGAGCAGGTCTCTCTGACGCGGCGCGCCCGCTTGGGTCCTTTTTATTTTTAGGTCCGACAGGCGTAGGCAAGACAGAGCTTGCCAAGACATTAGCTGATTTTCTTTTTAATGACGAAAAAGCGTTAACACGAATTGACATGAGCGAGTACGGAGAAAAACATTCTGTCAGCCGTTTAATCGGCGCGCCGCCGGGGTATGTCGGTTATGAACAGGGAGGTCAGTTAACAGAAGCGGTTAGACGGCGGCCTTACAGTGTTATCCTTTTTGACGAAATTGAAAAAGCGCATCAGGAAGTTTTTAATGTTTTTCTGCAGATTCTGGATGACGGCCGCTTGACGGACGGGCAGGGAAGAGTCGTCGATTTTAAAAATGTGATTATTGTAATGACAAGCAACCTTGGATCGGATTTGATTCTTGAAGCGAAAGATCCCGAAACTGTGCGGGCTTCGTTAATGGAAATGTTAAAACATAATTTCAGACCGGAATTTATTAACCGCATTGACGAAACAGTCATCTTTAACAGGCTAAGCAAAGACGATATCAGCACAATTGTTGATGTTCAGCTAACGCGCCTTACGCGCCGTCTTGAAGAACGGAAAATCACCCTTGTGCTTACAGACGCGGCGAAAGCCCTACTTGCCGAGCGCGGATACGATCCAATGTTCGGAGCGCGTCCTTTAAAACGCACGATACAAAGCGATCTTGAAAATCCGCTTGCAAAGCAGGTTATCGCAGGTTTAATCCGCGAGGGAGATACTGTTACCGCAGACGCGGTGCGAAAGGGAAGCGCGGAAGCTTTGGTCTTCATGAAGAGTAATTAAAATGTATGGCTTTATTTCTGTTTTGGATAAAAATATTTATTAATAGATTTTTAAATCTTTTTAAGTCTTCTCTTGTATTGATAATATGGATTGCGGTAGTTGCCGGCGCGTTTATATTTGTTGCGGTTAATAATTATATTTCATTATCATTGGATGAAGGCATATTATTTATTACCCTGCCTTTTCTTGTAATTTATGCTTTAATTAAATCTTTAAAAAATTATAATCTAATGCCTTTACTGGTTAGATATTCAAAAAGTAATTTTAACAATAGTATTATCTATGCTAGTTTTTTTTTGAAACAGGCTTTATTTAACAATATTCTTTTAATCCTATTTATTATTGCGGCGTATTATTCATTAAGGAAAATTAAATATTTGCTGTTATTTTTTGTGATTGGAGTATTATCAATAATAGTATCATTCCTGGTAATGTATTTTAAAAACAAGTATATTAATGAAAAAATAAAAAAGGTTCGCTTAAATAAAAATAAAATTAATCCATTAATAAAAAGCGCTTTACATGAGTATATAACGCCGAATTTTATTTTTTTAATCAGCGAATTAAGTTTTCAATTTGGTTTGGCAGTTCTCAGCCATAAAGCTAGTTTGGCAATTTCTACGCCAAAAAGGTTGTTTTCAAAATATCATTTTCGATATTATCAAAAAGCTGATATGATTCATTGTGTATTTTTGCGCGCATTTCATTAATAAGATTATGTTCGTTAATAAGGAAATCCAGCGCGACATTTAAGAAAAGCTGTCTTTATTACAAAAGACAGCTTTTAATAAAATGATTAAGTTCCGCTTAAAACCGAAAAAAAAAATAAATCGATATAATCGGATATTTTAATCTATCCTTTATTCTTATTTCTTTACAAAAACACCGCCAAAAAATTCGACAAAATCCCCGTTATATTCCGATGCCCATATATGATCTCCATTTTGAGTATATGTTATTACCCCGTCTTTTAATACATAATCTATTATTAATTCAAAATAAGTTATTTCAACCTTACCGTCATTTTTAAATATAATATTCCCATATTCACTGCTTGACCAAGTTCCCACTAAGTTGTTCCCTAAAGGAAGTATGCTTGACTGCGGCTCGTTTTTCCCCGTGCTTTCCTGCATAATAGCCTTTGAAGTATTATCTTCTACTCCTTCCCCCTTTTCTTTCGAGCATGACGCAAATAATAAAACTAAAACCGTCATCAAAACAATTACCAATTTCCTTTTCATAAAACATCTCCTTTTTATTTTTAATATTTCGTACGAAATATTTTTTAATAAAATGTTATGGGTATTCACTTGACAGAACCTACCTTTTTACATATGGTAAAAACTGTAATTGTAAAAAATCCCTCAATTTTTTTCATTGTGAAACCTCCTTCGTCTTTAAATCCCCATGCGGGAATTTATTAGCGGCAGCCTGATTCAATTATTTCAGAACATTCAACTGAAAATATCAAAAAGCAAATAAACAAATCTACCAATAGTAAACTAATATAGTACACTAATGGCAGATTGTCAATATATATCCGAAAGATATTATTTATAATATGAAACAAGGCTCAGAATCCATTCGTGTGGTTTTTGCCAATAATGTAAAAAATTACAGAGAAATCTTGAAATATTCTCAGGAGAAACTTGCGGAGAAAGCCGGTTTATCAGTACAATCTATTAAAGATATTGAAGGCTGTAGGCGATGGGTTAGTGATAAAACCCTGACAAGCCTTTCAAAAGCATTAAATGTTTCAGAAGCCCATCTTTTTTTACTTGATAAATCTGATAAAAAAAATAAGAAGGCTTCATTAAAAACGCTTATGGCATTAAAGCAAAAGTTAAAGAAATATATGGACGATCAATTTGAAGACGCTATTAAAACAGGGGATTTGGTATAAATCATCAATTTGGTAATTGAAGATGTGTTGATATAATTCATGGAGTTTCACGAAGTAAAACTCATAAATAAAAATCCGAAGGAATATAAAATAGCAAGGACAGGACTCGAACCTGCGACCTCCGGGTTATGAGGGCAAGCCACGCCTTTAACTCTATTTGTCTTTACTAATATTTATATGACCTATAAAGAGGAAATGTCAAGTAAGGTAAAGAGAAAGAAAAAGAAGTAAACTCACTTTTTTTCTACTGTCGATAATTATGCCGGTATTTTCTGCTTGACGCTTAACTGAAAACCAAGATTGTCTAGAACTCGCGCAATTGTTATAAAAGACGGATTCCCTTGCGGTGATAAAGCAGTATATAGACCTTCTCTGTTGAGATTTAATTCTCTGGCAATTTGTGTCATTCCCTTTGAACGTGCTATATAACCGATTGTCTTTAAAAGAAATTCAGGATCATTTTCCTCAAGAGCTTCTTCAAGAAAAGCAATAACATCTTCTTTGGTTTCGATGACTTCGGCGGGATCCCATTTAGCAAATGTTACTTCTTTTTTTGTACTTGTTTTCATGGTTCTATTCCTCCTCATAATTACGAGCTATTTTCTTGGCTTCTTCAATGTCTGTTTCTTGTGTGCGTTTATCGCCGCCGCAAAGCAGTATAATAATTTCCCTGCCAGTGTCCTTGTAATAAATCCGATAACCAGGACCATAATCTATACGCATTTCAGAAACACCTTCGCCGGCAGGTTTCACATCGCCTGGGTTTCCTTCCGCAAGGCGCTCAATACGTTTGGAAATTCTGGCAACTGCCCTTCTGTCATGTAATTTTCTCAGCCACTTAATGAATACATCTGATCTGCGAATTTCCTTCATGTTTCTATTGTAGGTTATATCCTACTATGAAGTCAAGGGAAATTTCCTGTTTTTTTCTGCATTTATTCTTTTTGAAAAGTTTACTTTGTTTAATTATTATATGTGCGCGGGGATATTAAAGGCATCAACCAACCTTATTGTTAAAAAATTTCAAACTGTGATTTTTGATTACTATGGCATGGCATAGATTCGTAGCAAAGATGCCATGCCATTTTAAAATGACATATGTTTATTATCGATTCATCGGCACCTCCTTAATTATTCCCTGGCATTGTACCGGCAGGAACCTTACCTATTCGAAGCCAGTCATCAAGGTCTGCAGAATCGATAAGTATTCTACCCCTCGGCGGTCGGAAAAAAGAAATTTCACACTTTTTGATACATTCATATAGCGTTGACTTACCCATACGGATATACTTGGCAGCCTCATCAATGGTGAGTAATTCGCCGCGGAATGGTTTTTCTTCATCTTGTTTTAGTTTATTTTCTTTCAAATTTGCGCCTCCGGTAATGTTTATTTCCTATCATGACTCATATTAAACCCGGAACACTAGAGTAATTTGATCTGTTTCTCCGTTGATCGCCCGGCTGCCAGCACCTCAGCCAAAGCCTGAACGATTGCCTGGGCAATAGCCCCGGCGTTCGCTCGCTCCTTACCGGCATCCGTTATTACTTTGGCAATATCGGCGCGGGTGAATTTGTTTGCGTTCATGCTTCCCCCTGATTCAATAACAAGGTTCTCATGTATTCTCCAATTTCCGTTTTTCCTGCACTGTCAAGTTTTTGGTATAACTTTAAGAATTCCGCCTCTTCTGAATTCCATGCTCGCTCTGTTTGACGGTTCTCTATCTTGTCAAATACTGCGCATTCCTGTTCCGCTTTTTGTCTGCCCAGGGAAAATTCATAATCAAAATTGACAGTTAATCCGGCTTCTTTAAGTTTTGCTATAAATGCGGTTTTCATATTTGCCGAGAAACCAGAAGGCGCAGCGTATATAATAAAGTCCGCTTTGTTTGCAATAGGTTTCTCATTGAGGAAGCGGACTGTCTTATATTTTTCTTTCGGGCAGATTGTTTCAAGGTCTTTTTCGTTGTCTGCCCATGCGTAAAGGATAAGCCCGTCCCGCTGTAAGAACGGCCTGTAATCTGCATAACCTTCCGGCAGTTCTTGCCCCGGAAGCACCTCTACAATTACAGGTTTTTTATTTTCTTTTTTTAACGGTTTCGGCGCGGTTGTTTCATATGCTGCCGGTTGCCGTTGCAGAATTTCCGCGCCCTGTCTAAACGGTTCAAATGTCCGTGTTGCCCAGTTTACGTTATCAATTATCATTCCCATTTCTTTTATCTCCTTTGCCGTTTTACGGCGTTTTATATCCGGGGCTTGCTTCCGTTCCTGTCTGCGTTTGCCTTGTGTTTCCTCATGATCATTATTCCTTATCGCGGATTGAAGCCTTGCCCGGCAAGCTCTTTTTGAAGTTTCTCTATTGCGCCAATTATCCGGTATGCTTGCGCCTTATCATTGTTGCCGTCCGTGCAGTCAAGGATATGGTCAAAACATAGCCGTTTAAAAAATACGGCAAGTTCCCTTTTTTCATTTCCTGTCAATTCGTTCATGTTATCTCCCTTTTTTTATAAATTCTTTCAATGCTTTGAAAGCGGATTCTTCATTGTTTATTTGGTAGATGTCATTTGCTTCATGCGCTTTGGGATTATTACAAAATAAAAGAACATCTAATAAATCCAGGGCTTCCGCTTTTGTTTTTAGTTTTAATGTTTTCGGAAGCGTGATAATGGCGGCGGGCAGTTCAACAGCTCCGCCCATGC
>Ga0209755_10004240_pt1 | contig 17134 bp, 12 predicted proteins | sample TergutCo191P1_FD_187301 | JGI IMG/M metagenome (GOLD analysis project Ga0209755, IMG submission 187301) | Cornitermes sp. P1 segment gut microbial communities from Petit-Saut dam, French Guiana - Co191P1 (SPAdes) (version 2) | ecosystem: Host-associated > Arthropoda: Insects > Digestive system... | reverse complement strand
CTTTGTTTTTTGTTCAAATGTTCCGTTTTAGTGTTCAAGTATTTCGTTCTGATGTTCAAATGTTTCGTTTTAGGTGTTCAAGTGTGTCCGAAATATGCAATGATGGGATCACCGACGACAATTCTTATTGACGATCTTGGAGAAGGACTTGATTTTGAACGTTTTTCAAAACTTATTAAACTGCTTTGACGAGTTGAATCCTGCTGGAGTTTTTAACAGTATTATTTATGTTAAATCTTGAATTATTCTTGGCTTAACATTCCTTCAATAACCATTCTGTTATACCAAACCGATTTTCTGAACCCTACTGCGGATGGTGCTCCTTTGAATGATTTCAGTAATTTGAAAATATACAATTTTCTATTCTTTTCAACTGGTTACTAAGTAACTATCACTTAATCCCATAATGTCCTTTATATAGGTTACTTAGTAACCATATTAAATAAATAATTTTAAATTGTCAAGTTGATTGATGAGTATTAACTCCCTATTGGTCTAGATTTATGAAAGAAAGTTAAGAATTATTGACATTCATCAGTATTAAAATTATATTTATTCTATAAGCAACTTTGAGGAAAAAATCGCCTCAATTTTAATTGCGGAGAGCATTATCGACAGGTAAACAATTTCCCGTCTAGGCGGATGAACGGGACCGCCGCCCTGATTAAAAACTATGAAAAAACCTACGGGTAAAACAATTTTAAAGTATGAATAATAAGTAATTAAGGGTATCTACCCTAAAACTCTCGTTGTTAACGAGTTCACAGTTTTTGAGGTCTGAGACGGGAAATAACAGTAATTTTCAATATTCCGCCGGAACCTCAACAATGGAGGTTTTATGAAGACAGTTCAAGATAATGAAATACCGGTTTCCATAGATTTAAATTTAATGGATGTTCTAACTCCAAATACCTACCTTGCTTCAATGGGTATTACCCGTGATCAACGTGAAGCAAATATCAAACAATTGGCTCAAGCAGTGACTAAACCATCTGATAAATCAGGCGGTTTTCATACTCAGATACAATTCATGGTTACAAAAGGACCGTTTATAAGGGAAGAACTTCTGACAGTAAATGTTAATTGTAAAAGCGAAAATGAGACAGACGTAATTTACCTTAGTCTGGCACAAGGAGCCGAATAAGCGTTTTTTCTGATAATTGGTCAGGTATTGTTTTTACGGTATTGTTTATGCATCGCGGTCAATGACTGCGATGCGTGTTTTTTCGCAATTTCCAATGATTTATTAAAGATGGCGGATACTTCTTCGTTATATTTTGCAAGAACAGCGGCAGTGCCCGGAGGTGTAATGTTTTCCGGTTTCAACAATTCATAAACTTCTATATTAAACGCCGATGCCAGTTTAACAAGGGTATCCAGATATGGCCATTTGTTACCTCGTTCAATATCGCTTAAATACACGATGGAAAGGTCGGATTTTTCCGCCAAATCCGCCTGAGACCAGTTTCTGCGGTATCGAAGAGCCTTGATATTACTTGCCAGAGCGGCTCGAACCTGCGGTCCGTCCATTACCCCTCCTTATTGAATTATAAAATAATAATCCTTTTCGCTTGACAATTTATCAAACATCGTAGAAGATGATAGGATAATAATTCGCATAGGATTAGTATGAAAATTGAGGAAATAATGATATTTCGCTTTTTGTTAAGGAGGATGTGATGTTCTGTTCAAATTGCGGTGATGAATTGGCTGATGGGAGCAAGTTTTGTTCCGGCTGCGGGGCGAAAGTTGGGGAAGTGAAAAAAAAGAAAGGTGAGGGTAAAGGAAAAAGTGAAACTAAGGAAAAGAGAGTAAAATCAATTCCCGTCGCGGCACAGACATATTTTGAAAAAGGCAAGAAATATCAAGAAAAAGAAGATTATGATAATGCGTATGATGCATATCAAGAAGCAATAGAAATAGCGCCTAATTTTTTAGAGGCGCAAAAGAAATTTATTGAAGTTTGTTTAATTACGGAAAATATATATGATGCAGAAAAAATAATCGATGATGTTATATCAAATAATCCTGATGATTACGAAATATTATTTTTGCGCGGTAAATTAAATAAATTAAATGAAGAAATCGATAATGCTATAATAGATTTTGAAATTGTAACAAAAATTCAACCGGATTTTATAGATGCATATAAAGAATTACTTCTCATATATGCGGACGCAAATTCATACGATAATATAATAAAAATTGCAAATGCAGCAATTAAAATCGCATCAAATGATAGTTTATTATTCATTTTACGCGGTAATGCTTTCTTTTTTAAAGGTTCTTATGATAAAGCATTATCTGATTTTAATAAATCATTGGAAATCATTCCTGATAATTCAAGAAGCATCTTCTCCATAGGAGTTTGTTATTTAAAAAAAGCAGATTATAATAATGCTTTAATATTTTTTAATCGTTTCTTAGATATATTTCCTGATAATGCTGATGTAATATGTTATCGGGCACAATGTCTTATTTATAAAGAAGACTATAATAATGCCATAGAAGATTTTGAAACAGCAGAGAAACTATACGGAGATAAAATAAATCCTTTATTATATAAATATCGCGCATTAGCCCGTTATAAAATGGGTTGGTATGACCTTCATCAAGATGAAATTATGAAAGATTTTATACAGATATCCAACAACATAGAAGATGATGATTATAATGAACTGGAATTCTTTAGGGAAATAATACTAAATAGGTATAGAAAAGCAATTAATGAGTTTTATGGAAAAAAAGAAACATATCTTATTGCAGAAAGATCTAAAGATTTTCTTGGAAGAAATAAATATGAAGATTTTTTATTATTGATGTTTACAACAAAAGAACCTAAAACAATTAATAGGAGTAACAAAGGTGTAATGTTATTTATTTATGATTATGCATGGGATTATTTTAGTTGTTTGCGTGCAGCGCTTGGCAGGTCTAAAGCAGATATTTACAGTGTTCAAAAAAATACCAACCATGGTACACCAAAATGGTGTATTTTTAATGCTGGATCAGGTTTTTTTTACTTCAAGGAAAAAAGTGGAAAAAATAAGATATCATGGTCTCTAAGTAAAGACATTTCAAGTTGTAGATACGAGATATTAGAAGATGCATTCAAAGATTATGAAAAGTTATTACATTCAATAGATATTTCAAGTGACTTTAAAAATATATTTATTGTTGGTATAGGTGGGACAGAAGAAATATGTGAAGCAGAGGCATTATTCATCAAAGGTAAAAATTATTCTGATAAGGAAGAATATGAACATGCAATAAAAGAATTTACTGCGGCAATAAAAATAGAACAAAATTATACTAATGCATATAAATATAGATGTTGGGCGTACAAGCAAATACGTGATTATAAAAATGCATTTATTGATATTCAAAAAGTTCTGGAAGTTGAACCAGAAAATACATATTATCAGGAAAGATTATGCGATATTTATGAAGGCTTAGGAAATGAATGTTTAGATAAAAAGGAATATAAAAATGCTATTGCTAATTTTTCTAGCGCGATTGAAATTTTAGATAAAATAAGTGATAAAGACTATGGTCCAGTATATCGAATTGATAATGGAAGATTGATTCCTATTTCAAAAGAAATGAGAAGAAAAGAAATAATACAGAAAATGGAAAAAAATCAAAAGAAAAAGTAAGGAGTATAATGTTATGGAAAAGACTAGTAATGATTTTATTAAAGAGTTTTCAGAAAAATTTGAGGAATTTTCTAATTTGTTTCCAAAATGGTGGTTGTACGAAAAAATATCAAATCAAGAATATGAAAATTATAATTTAAAGGATTTATTTAATTGGTATTTAATGCAAAGTTATGCGAAAGATAAAGTAATATACTTTGCAAATAAATTACCTAGTGATGCTAAAATATTTATTGAACCAATATTAAATGAGATTGAAGGTAAGGTTAAAACATTTAATAATGAAAATGAATAAAAAATATAATTTAGAGAGGTAATCCAATGCTATGTAAACACTGCGGCACTACATTAAAATCATCAACAATATCCACTAACATCCCGATACTTGTCGGACGTACCGGAAATCACATATGCTATCAATCACCCGGCCGTAAACATATCGGATGTTCCGGTAAGCCCATGGTTTGTAAATACTGCGGCTCAGATTTAAAATCATCTACCATCGCTAATAATATTCCTATTTTATGGGGTAGGCGAGGGGGAAACTGTCCGCAGTCTCCGCACGGAAAACATGAATTAGCGGAATAAGGAGAAAACAATGACAGACGAAAAAATTACCGAAAAACAAAAAAAAGAAGCCGCGTATGCGTTAAATCTTTGTACTGTATCTCTTACTCAGATAATGGATTATTCAGACCCATATATACTTGAACAGGAATATGACGCTATTTTAAATAACCTCAATATACAAAATATTATTCATGATGACGCTCTTTTAGTTTTAATAAAAAAAATTATGGAAACTTTAACTTTTTATAGGATACAGGAAGGAGATAAAAAGTTTTTAGAGAAGGAATACCAGGGTAAATTAAAAAACGCAATCTGGTCTTCTGTTCCCAGTCTGAGCGTTATTCTTGCCGGAGGAAATCCTGTAACAGCCGCCGCAGCTATTGCAGCTCAGGTAGGCATTGGGTATATGAATTACCGTAAAACAAAAAGTCAGGATTTACATGAAAAAGAAAAGAAAGAATGGGAGCTGAAAAGAGCGCTGATAGATGAAATATCGGGATTGCAAAGGGAGCTTTTTGAAACTGCGTGGAGGCTTTCTGAAAAATATCAGTTTGATGACGCGTATCGTTTAACAGAAAAACAGATAAAACATTACAGTTCTATTTTAATGGACAGCGACCCTCTAAGGCGCTATGAAAGGCTTGATGTTATAAAAAACATTTTTGAGGCATTCCCGCCGTTTTGGTATTACAAAGGAAACGCTGCAGAGGAAATCGCGGTAAAATATGAGAAAAACGAAAAGATTGCCGCCGCTTACAGAAAAAAAGCGCTTGAAGATTATAGGATGTTTTATTCATCTTATATTGAATTAATGCGGGAAGACGTTATCGCTTCTTCCTGCGCCATTGAAAATATAGCTCTTCTGGATAAAAGTAAAGATGCCGATGAAATTAAAAAACTTTTAGAATTAGCGGTACGATTTGCCGGAGACAATTTTGATGTCTTGCAGATTATTGTCTTAAATTATATTTCATTAGGCGAAAAAGAGAAAGCAAAATCAATTCTGCGCCGCCTTGTAAATGAAAATTACAATATCGGGTTAAACGGGCTTTTACTTAGCCGTATTTATTTTAAGTGGGATAAAAGTAAAGAAGAATACAGTATTCTTAGCGATAGAATTGGAAAACGGAATGTTATTCCTTGGATTGAAAATGACGCTGATGCCGATAAAAAGTTCATAGAAGACAGAGAAAAAACTGTTTCTAATCAATTTGCGGCATTTATTGAAACTTATAACGTCAAATATCAAAATGTATTTACTCAGACAATGGGATATGATAAAACATTACGTCTAAGCAAACAGATTGACTGGTGTCTTGACACTGATATAACTAAAATATTTGTGGATATATCAAATGAATATTTTAATGAACTCCTAAAAAACGATATTTTTATTCTCCAAAAAAGAAATGAAAATATACCATGGAAAGATTTCTTTGTTGAACAATCCGCTTTATTAAATGAAAAAATTACAAAAATATTTAAAGCAGAAAAAAAAATAAAGAAAACAATTATTGAAATAATGGAAAATAATCCATTTGGCGTTCTTGACAAAATGAATGTTATTACTGATGTTGCGGAGAAAGCCGCTGATGGCGTAGGTAAAGCTTTTGACGGTCTTAATAAAGCAGTAGACGGTAAGCTTAGTTTTTTAAAGACCGGAGCGAGTGCAATCGGGAATATTGCCAGCAAAGCAATAGAAGGTAAAACTCCGCAAAGCATTTCAGGTAACGACGTAGAGAAAGAAAAACTTAAAAACGCAATCCAACAACTGATAAAAGCAATTGATTTTATCGCATATATCAAAGATTTCTCAAACGCAATTACAAATGAGTTTAAAGAAAGTATAACTGTTGAAACAATAGTAAGCCTTCAGGAAAATCTGCTTTTAATAATTTATAATTGGTATCGGGAAAATGGTTTTGATTTTATTGAAGATGTTTCAGATGATGCTGATATTGATACAGCAGTGATTATCTATCAAGACGATTTCTTTCAATATCCTGAGTGAGAGGGAGTGTTTTTATTTGATTAGACATAAATCCTAATTCCTTCTCTTGTTACCTTTTGTTCAGGGGTAAAGATGCTTAAATATCTTGAAAAATCTCCCCAAAAGAGGTATTATTTAAACGGGGTAGTTTTATGTTAGAACGAGAAAACAAGTTTTATAAAGCTCATCAAGCAGAGTTCCGCGAAAAATACCTTGATAAATGGCTGGTTATTGTTGGAGAGTCATTATGGGGGGCTTTGATAAGTTTTCAAATACTGCCAAAGAAGCGCTTAATAACTTTGAAACAGAGGATTTCATGATACACAGACCTGTGGATGATGATACCGTAATTGAGATTGGGCCGTTCTTCTCTGTAGTAAAATCTGGAGTTGAGGAAAGATTTCATATCTGAACTTGTATATTTTATTTCTGAAATAACATATATTGAAAAACCTCATAAAAAGGGTTATCATTAGAAAGGAGGATCTATATGTTAGAGCGTGAAAACAAGTTCTACATGGCGCATCAAGCCGAGTTCAAAGAAAAATATAATGATAAATGGCTTGTCATTGTCGGGGAGTCTCTATGGAAGGTTTATGACAAGTTTTCCGATGCTGCTAAGGAAGCTCTTCAAAACTTTGAACCTGGGGAGTTTTTAATACACAAACCGGCTGATGACGGTACTGTAATTGAATTGGGACCTATTGTTTCTGTAACAAAACCTGGTGTCACTGAAGAAGATAACGATACTGCAATGATAATAACTAAAGGTGAAATGGTTTCAATTCAATATGCATATTAATTCAAAATATAGAGGGTTAATTAAGCCTTATAACTGTCTTACTAATAAGCTAACCACAACAGCTTGTATACTTCCGTTAGCATCATTAGATAGAAATATTCGTAATATTCCTGTTGAATTAAAAGTATTATGGGATACCGGTGCTACTTTAACATTTATAAAACCGCAAATAAGAGACAAATTAAAATTATGCATGATTAAAACTGAAGCGTCCGCTGATATTGCCGGACTTGGCGGTATATTTAAAGCCGATTTTACCATTGCATCAATCATATTAACTGAAAACTTGAAAATAGATTATTGTCCTATATATGTTTTAGATTATCCGATAAACTTTGATATGGTAATCGGAATGAATATCATTAACATGGGTGATTTTTTAATAAATAACACAGACAATAAAACATCTTTTTCGTTTGTTACACCGCCTTTACCAGAACGCTTTAGCTTGATTGAAAAAGCCGAGATTTATAATAGACAGATAAATGGTTAAATCAATAGTAGACAAAATCTGCTATGCGATGTTAAAATAAACCTACCCAGTAAGGGCATGGTTTATACGGCGAATGCTCCGGCAAACCCGAATAAACCAAAGAATTACGGTGTGTGTCTATCGACACACACAAAATTAGACCTTAAACGTACCTTGGTGAAATGGGCTGTTATAACTCTTTGTATAGTAAAGAGTTATAAACGAGGTAATATGTCCGACTCCCGTTTCCCGCTTTTCCCCATAAAAAGACCTAAAAAAACTCAAATTAACATAATTTGACATAATTCCCCATCTGGTATAGACTTATATGACTAAAGGAATGTTAATGAATATACGCGTCAGGGCGGTACTCGTCATAATTATAACTAATTTTTTTATTATTTTATTCAGTGTTTTTGTTGGTGTCCGGTATGTGGATAGAAATATTGATATTTCTCAGGAAATCGATCTTATTGAAATGTCGAATATCGCGGATCATTTTATCAGCGGCGTTATTGAAAATTTAAAAATGAAAGCGGAAAGAATTGCCGAAAGTCTTGAAGCGGGCCATGAAGAGCAATGGCAGGATATTCTCAGCGCGCAAAGCGGATTATATCCGGAGTTTATCGGGATGGCGGCGTTTGATGTACAGGTAAGGCTTGACAGAAGCCTTTTAATGGCAGCGGCAGGAAAGAACCATGCTCAGATTGATGTGTTAAACGATAATTATATAAAAAACTCTTTTATGAATAAAAAAACAATTACTTCTACAATAATAACCGATGACGGGCTTGTATTTTATCTTGCGGTTCCTTTATTAACTTCGCATAATAATACGCCTCTGCGGATAAGGGTTCTTGTTGTTACTCTTCCCGGAACATATTTCAGGCAGCGTCTTTCGCCGTTTGTTATTTGGGAAACAGGACACATTTTTTTAAGCGATTCCGACGGTTATGCGATATCCAATCCGCGTGATAACTGGATGCAAGAGCGTTTCAATTATATTTTAGCCGCGCAAACCGATAAAAATTTCACATCGCTGGCTGAGACTGTTACGCGCATGACACGCGGCGAATCCGGAACAGCGTATTATTCCGTTTACGGCATAAACCGCGTGTGTTCTTTCAGGCCTATTTCAGGCTCGCAGGAAGGATGGAGCCTCGGAGTTGTCGCGCCTCTCAACGAGAGTCCCGTTAAAAATACCAACAAAGGGCTGATTCTTGTGGCAATCATAAGTATTCTTCTTAATGTTATAGCCGCTGTAGTCGCTTCAAACTTTATTAAAAAACCTTTTGAAAGGATTGAGGTGCTGAAAGAAGAAGCAGAAGCCTCCAATAAGGCAAAGTCGGTGTTTCTCAGCACTATGAGCCATGAAATCAGAACGCCGATGAACGCGATATTGGGCATCAGTGAAATTCAGCTTCAGAAAGAAACGATTGAGCCTGAAATGAAAGAAGCGCTTGAAAAAATATACTCTTCAGGCGATCTTTTGCTCGGTATTATTAACGACATACTTGATCTTTCAAAAATTGAAGCGGGCAAACTGGAACTGGTTGTTTCAAGATATGAGGTAGCGAGTTTGATAAGCGACGCTGCGCAGCTTAATATGATGCGGATCGGCAGTAAGATTATTGATTTTGAGATTAATGTCAACGAAAAAATGCCGTCGCATTTGTTAGGTGACGAGCTACGCATTAAACAGGTTCTGAATAATCTGCTTTCCAACGCGTTTAAATACACGTCTTCCGGAACGGTAAAATTGAGCATTGACGCCGAAAGCGCAGGTAATGATAAAGAGGCGTTTCTTGTTATTACCGTAAGCGACACGGGACAGGGTATGACCGAAGAGCAGGTTGAAAAGCTTTTCGACGAATATTCCCGCTTCAATCAGGAAGCGAACCGTTCAACCGAAGGAACCGGACTGGGAATGAGCATTACGCGCAAACTGATTTATATGATGAAAGGAGATATTAAAGTAACCAGCGAACTTGGTAAAGGCTCGGTGTTTACGGTCAGACTTCTTCAAGGTAGATGCGAATCTGTAGAGCTGGGCAGTGAGACTGCGGAAAATCTTCAGCAGTTCAGGACGCACTCAAGAGCGTTTATGAAGAGGGTGCAAATTTCACGCGAACCTATGCCTTACGGAAGGGTGCTTGTTGTTGACGATGTGGAAGCGAATATTTATGTTTCTAAAGGGCTTCTGGCTCCGTATTATCTGAATGTTGATTCTGTGAACAGCGGAATATCGGCGATTAATAAAATTAAAAGCGGCGAAGTCTACGATATTATTTTTATGGATCATATGATGCCGGAAATGGACGGAATAGAAGCCGTGAAACATATCCGCGATTTGGATTACAAAGAACCTATTGTCGCTCTTACGGCTAACGCTGTGGCGGGACAGCTGGAAATATTTATTGATAATGGTTTTGATGATTTTATTTCCAAACCGATTGATTTACGCCAGTTAAATACGGTTTTAAATAAATTTGTGCGCGATAAACAGCCTCAGGAAGTAATTGAAGCCGCGCATATTCAAATTGAAAATGCCGCAAACTTTTCCGCGGGAAACGCTGAACTATCAAGCGCGGATACTTTAAAAAACTCTTTGCTCGGCAAAAATATTGAGGGGCTTGATATCCGCAAAGGACTTGAATTATTTGATAAGGACGCTGAATTTTATATCAGGGTGCTGAACGCTTATGTCGTCAGCGTGAAGTCCGCGTTTGATATCATTCAAAATGTCAGTGAAGAAAATCTTGCAATTTATAAAATAAATGTACATGGAATCAAGGGAACAAGTTTGGGCATTCGCGCCATGCAAATCGGCGAAGACGCGGCTCTGCTTGAAAAAGCCGCCGCTTCCGGCGATATGGATTATATAAAAAAGCATAACACTCAATTCTTTGAAACAATAAGCAAAATAGTTTTAGATATTGAGGAAATGCTGGAAGGTATTGATGCGGCGAAAATGAAACCAAAAAAAGATAAACCGGATGTTGAAATTCTCGCGTCTCTTCTTGAAGCTTGCGATAAATACGACATGGACAGCGCTGACGCCGCTATGAAGGAGCTTGAAAAATATCAATATGAATCTGACAATGATCTTATACCCTGGCTGCGGGATAATATCGATATTGTAAACTTTGAAGAAGTCGGCGAAAAGATCAAAAACTTGTTGTAATAGGGAGGAATGAGCTAATGACAAAATCCGGTTTTGTTTCCGCATCTTCGTTAACAGGCGCGCGGAAAAAAATCCTTTATTTGGATGATATGAATTTCAACCTGATAGCGCTGAAAAAAGCGCTTGAAGCGTATTATGAAATTTATCTGGCAGAATCAACAAATAAAATGTATAAAATCCTTGAAAAGATTACGCCTGACATGATTATCCTGGATGTTAATATGCCGGATATAGACGGCTATGAAAATATAAAAAAACTGAAAGCGGACGCGCGTTACAAAGAAATACCTGTAATTTTTTTGACATGTAACAGCGACAAGCAAAGCGTTGTAAAGGGATTAAGCATGGGCGCCGCAGCTTATGTAGTTAAACCGTTTAATGGTTTAAAGCTGATGGAAACTATCAATAATCAATTGTATCCGAAGGAAAATTCCAGGACAGTCCAAAATAATGATTATAATCCAAGTGTTCTAGTTGTTGATGACATGAGCAGTATGTTAAGAACAATCCATCATGCGTTACACGATAAATACAATGTATTTTTGCTGTCTAAATCCGATGTTGTAATGGATTTTCTGCAAAACAACAATCCGGATATTATTCTGCTGGATTATTTAATGCCCGGGTTAAGCGGATTTGAACTAATACCGAAAATAAGGGCGATACCGGCTTACAAATATATTCCGATTATTATTATTACAACCGAAGGAACGGTAAAAAATGTAAGTGACGCAATTTCACGCGGAGCGTCGGATTTTATCGTAAAGCCTTTTGAAATAAATGAATTAATTTTTAAAGTTGATAAGCATATCAGATTAGGTAAATCTCAAAGAGAAAAAAGTGAGATTGATTTTTTATTAAATTAGCAGCCGCGGCGGTAAATATCCGCCGTAAGCCCGTTAATTCATAAAATTACTCAAAATATTGTACGAAACGCTTGAAAAAATTCTGATACAGCGGGATAATGTGTAAGGGAAGCTGAATGAAAATTTGGAAAAAATCAATCTTTATCATTGTAATTGTTTTACTCTTATCTGTGCTTTTTGAGGAGTGTAGCAGCCATAACAAGCAGTCAAATAATGATATTAATGTGTTTACTTCATATCAGGATATTCCCGGCGTTACCACTGAAGAAATTAAAGCAATTGAATTATATAAACAGGCAGCAATTCGTTTAAATTCCGAATACTTTGTATATGGAATGCCGCTTAGCATAGAAGCCTTTATTGATGAATACGGAGAGATAAACGGTTTTTCTGCAATGTTCTGCGAGTGGCTGACAAGGCTTTTTGGATTTCCTTTTAAACCGGCAATTTTTAAGTGGCAGGAGCTGTTCGCCGGTCTTGAAAGCGGAGAAATCTCTTTTACCGGCGAGTTAACAATCACTGATGAACACCTTAAAAATTACTATATGACAGGAGCTCTTGTTTCGCGTCCTGTTAAATATTTTTTTATTAAAGACAGAGAACATCCTACTGAGATAATTAAAGAACGTATTTTACGATGCGGTTTTATAAACGGTGCCGCAACTCTTGACGCCGTTATTTCAGAACTATCTTCCGATAAGCATGAAATAATCATGTTAGATGATTTTAGTTATGTTTACGACGCGTTAAAAAGCGGGCATATTGACGTTTTTTATTACAGCGGGACAGCGGAAGTAAATTTTATCAGGTACAGTGATGTTGCCGGTAATAATTTCTATCCTTTAATAAGAATGCCTGTGTCGCTCTCAACCAAGAATGATGCTCTTAAACCGTTTATTTCTGTTATTGATAAAGCGCTGGAAAACAACGCAACGCGTTATCTGTCGGAAATTTATAATCAGGAATATAGCGAGTATACAAGATATAAGCTTTTTTCACAGTTTACAGAAGAAGAGCTTGCGTACATAGAAAGCAAACCTGTTATTCTGTTTTCGGCGGAATATGATAATTATCCCGCGTCTTTTTTTGACACGCGCATTAATGAATGGACAGGGATAGGATTTGACGTGTTAAAAGAAATCGAAGCTATTACTGGTTTGAAATTTACAATCGCCAATGATGAAACCGCGGATTATACGGAATTAATTCAATTGCTTGATGAGGGCGAAGTATCGTTTCAGATTGAGATGATACGCGCTGCCGATCAGGAAGGAAAATATTTATGGTCCGATTCGTATCTTAATACGGATAATCCCGCGCTTATTTCCAAAACAGACACACGGGTAATTAATGTCCATGAAATATATTCCGTTAAAGTCGGGTTAACAAAAGGCGCGGTTTACACCGATATGTTCCGCAAGTGGTTTCCCAATCATAATCTGACCAAAGAATATGATAACCAGCACGATACATTTGACGCTTTGACGCGCGGTGAAGTTGATATGGTAATGAACAGCTACAGCGGTCTTTTATATCTGACGCATTATCTGGAGCGTCCCGGTTATAAAATAAATTATATGTTTGATTATCCTTACTACTGTACGTTCGGCTTTAATAAAAAACAGAATATTTTAAGTTCTATCATTAATAAAACGCTTGAAATTATTGATACGCAGGCTATTACAAATCAATGGCTTACAAGGACGTATGATTACCGCATTAAACTGGCGGAAGCGCAGATACCATGGTCAATAGGCGTGTCAGTTTTATTTTTCGGAGTGCTCGCTCTCGTTGCAGTTCTGTTTATAAGAAGCCGCCTTACAAGCCGTGAACTGGAAAAACTTGTCAAGAAGCGGACGCATGAGCTTGCGCTCCAGACAGCTACGCTTTCCACATTATTCGATTCAATTCCCGATTTAATTTTTACAAAAGATAAAGAACTGAAATTCATTCATTGCAATAAAAGTCTGCTTGAGCATTTCGGCATTAAAAAAGAAGATATAATCGGAAAGAAAGATGCAAATAATCTTTGGATGTCGTTTGAGAAATCGGAAGATGACGAATATTTGGACCGCAAAGTTATCGATGAAGGCCAGCAGTATGTTGTAGAAGAGTTTATTCCGTGTATTAACGGAACTTCTCCACTGTTTGAAACGATTAAAATGCCGCTTATTCTGGACGGCGAAGGGATTGGCGTTTTGGGCATTGCGCGTGATATTACAAGGCGCAAAGAAATGGAACATAAAATGCTGTCCGATTATGAATACTCAAAAAAACTCAGCGACGCGCTTGCGGAAATTACAAAATCTCCGACAATATCAGCCGGTATTTTGAAAGATGCGGCAAGCGTTGTCGCGCATATTGGATGCAAAGCGTTAAAAACTCATCGTATCGGAATATGGAGTTATATAGAAAGCGAGAATATTCTGGAGAGCATTTCGTTTTATGATGTCTTCTCCGGAGAACATTCTTCTGCGCAAAGTTACTGTCTTAAAAACCGCCAGGAGTATGTAAAGCTTCTTAAATCAGAGCGCGTTATTGTCATGAATGATATTGATGAGTGTCTTTTGATATCAACCGTGTACAATGAATACGATCATCTGTGCGCAGCGCTTGACGCGCCTATCCGCATTGACGGCAAACTTGTCGGGGTTGTCTGCGTAGAGCAGTGGAGATCGGAAGAGTATGCCGATGAGCGCAAATGGATGATTGAAGAGCAGAGTTTTGCGTCATCTCTCGCGGACTTGATCGCTCTGGCGATTTCAGGATCTGAAAGGCGTAAAGCGCGCGAGGCCGCGGAGATGGCAAGCCAGACAAAGTCGTCATTTCTCGCGAATATGAGCCACGAAATCCGCACGCCGATGAACGCAATTCTCGGAGTAACGGAAATACTGATACAGCACGAAACTCTTCCCAGAGATATCGAAGAAGGGCTTATCCGCATTTACAGCTCCTGCGAATTGCTTCTTGGCATCATCAATGATATTCTTGATTTTTCTAAAATAGAAGCGGGCAAAATGGATATCATGCCGGCTAAATACAAAGTCGCAGGCATGATAAACGATTCTGTTCATCTTAACATGATGCGTATTGAAAGCAAACCGATTGCTTTTGAACTGAATGTCAATGAAAATGTTCCGTCATGGCTGATTGGCGATGAGCTTCGTATTAAACAAATTTTGAATAACCTTCTTTCCAACGCATTTAAATATACCGATGCCGGCAAAGTTACGCTGTCGGTGAGTTATGAGATTATTTCTTTGATTAATTATCTGCCGGATCATTCAATGAGCGGGCAGGTGCGCTGGCTGGATCCCGATAAAGAAGGCATAACTCTTGTTTTAATCATAAAAGATACCGGTCATGGAATGACTAAAGATCAACTGGAAAAAATATTTGATGATTATTCGCGTTTTAACCAGGAAAAGAATTCTAATGTGGAAGGAACCGGTCTTGGTCTTGCGATTACTCAGCGTCTTGTGAATCTTATGGGCGGCGTAATGAATGTAAACAGCGAACCTGATGTGGGCTCTTCTTTTATTGTAAAACTGCCGCAGGAATTGGTTGATGATGAAGTGATTGGAAAAGAAGCCGCCTGCAATTTAATGAATTTCCGCACAAGCTATATAACAAGGAAAAAAAGAGGGCAGCTTGTCAGAGACCTTATGCCTTACGGAAAAGTTTTAATCGTGGATGATGTTGAAACAAATCTGTTTGTCGCCGTAGGATTAATGAAGCTTTACAAACTTCAGATAGAGACAGCGATGAGCGGACAGGAAGCGATTGAAATGATCAAAAGCGGAAAAGAGTATAGTGTCATATTTATGGATCATATGATGCCGGAGATGGACGGAATAGAAACCGTAAAACATATCCGCGATTATGGATACAAAGCTTCGATCGTAGCGTTGACGGCTAACGCTGTCGCGGGGCAGGCTGAAGTTTTTAAAAATAACGGCTTTGACGATTTTATTTCAAAGCCGATCGATATACGGCAATTAAACGCCGTTCTGAATAAACTAATCCGCGACAAGCAGCCGCCTGAAGTAATTGAAGCGGTTCGCAGCCAGAAAGACGATACTGCCGACAGCGCTTCTGCGTCATTGCAGGTGGATTCTCTTTTGCTTGAATCATTCATAAGAGACGCGGATAAAACAGTTTCATTGCTTGACGATATCTGCGGCGGTCCAGAGTGGTATAAAAATGACGAGATGCTCAGGAAATTTACAATTATCGTCCATGGAATAAAAAGTTCTTTATGGAATATCGGCGAAATCGAGCTTTCAAAATCCGCGTTAAAACTGGAAACTGCCGGAAGAGAACATAATTCAGAGCCGATACTGTCGTCCATGCCGGATTTTATGCAGGAGTTGCGCGATTTGCTTAAACGAATTAAAGAACTCCAGGATGAAAGAAATAATTTAAGCGGCATGGAAGAAGAAGACGCGGAAAGTATACGCGATAAAATATTTGCGATCATGGAGAGAGCGGAGGACTATGACAGAAAAGGCGCTTTGGAAATTATTTCCAATATATTAAATTGCAATAAAGAGACAAAGGAAGTCCTTGATAAAATTAAAGAATTTGTTATACACAGCGATTTTGAAGAAGCGATTAATGCGGTCGAAGTCTACATGAACAGCAATTACAGAACGCTCTTGAAGGACAAGAAGGTTTCAGGACTGGATATAACCAAAGGACTTGCGCGGTACGCGTTTGATGAAAAAATGTATTTAAAAGTTCTGCGCTCTTATGCCGCGAGCGTCCGCTCCATGCTCGGCGCTGTAGAAAATATAAGCGGAGATAAGCTCAATGACTATAAAATTAAAGTTCACGGCATAAAAGGGACAAGTTTTGATATATTCGCGGGTAATGTCGGAACAGCCGCCAAAGATCTTGAAGAAGCGGCAAAATCGGGAGATTATGGTTTTATAGAAAAAAATAACACGTCTTTTCTTAAAGCGGCATGGAATGTGGTAACAGGGATAGAAGAGATGATCTCAAAAATCGAGGCGGAAAATCCCAAGCCTGAAAAAGACAGGCCGGACAGGGAAATTCTTTCGAATTTGCTGGCTGCCTGCAAAATGTATCATATGGACGGGATGGACGCCGCGATGGCCGCTCTTGAGAAGTATCAATATAAATCTGATAATGATCTTGTTGTCTGGCTCAGGGATAATATTGATAAAATGAATGTGAAACAAATAGTTGAGAAACTTTCTAATTTGGAATAAATTAGATATAAGGAGATTTTATGGCAGACAACAATACACCGGCAGAACCCACTTCTCTTAGAAAAAAAATTATCTATGTTGATGATGTAAATTACAGTTTAATTACAGTCAAAAACAGGCTTGGCGAGTTCTATGAAATTTTCCCCGCTGATTCTGTTGTTAAAATGTACGAGTTCCTTGAATATTTCAGACCCGATTTAATATTGATGGATGTTAATATGCCGGATATAGACGGTTATGAAGCCATAAAGAGTTTAAAAGCCGACGAGCGTTTTGCCGAAATTCCCGTTATTTTTCTTACGGGAAACAGCGACAGGGAAAGCGTCGTCAAGGGTCTTAGCCTTGGAGCCGCGGATTATG
>Ga0209755_10004239_pt1 | contig 17148 bp, 11 predicted proteins | sample TergutCo191P1_FD_187301 | JGI IMG/M metagenome (GOLD analysis project Ga0209755, IMG submission 187301) | Cornitermes sp. P1 segment gut microbial communities from Petit-Saut dam, French Guiana - Co191P1 (SPAdes) (version 2) | ecosystem: Host-associated > Arthropoda: Insects > Digestive system... | reverse complement strand
CAAACTGCTCTGCGCCTGATTGGGCTTAAACTGATTGCTGCTGCGTGGAACATCCCTTATGGTTCTTTGCTGAATTTCCTTTTTGGGCTCCTGAACCAAAATTTCAACTTCTCGATGAGCAATTTTATCCTTTTCGTCTTTTACATATTCCTTTGAGAAAAATAGCGCATTTATAATGGGAACTGCCAAAAAAAAGGCCGCATTTATAAGAAAGGCAAGCGGAATTATAGCGAGAAATTTTAGTATATGGCCCACACCCATGTATTCTCCAACATCTCCATCCACGGATACATCAGCCTTTCGCCCTTTACCATTGCGGAAATTTTGCCCGGAAGCGAATAGCCCCAATTATTTATATGCTCAACTTCTACCCTTGCGCTTTTTCTTATGCCTGCGCTCTCCTTTGCCAATTCAATAGCACGCTCCAAACCGCCAACTTCATCTATCAAACCGTTGCTAACCCCGTCCATTCCCGTGAACACTTTTCCGCCGCCCAATTCATATACCTGCGTTTTGCCCAGATTCCTGCCTGCGGCAACAACATCCGTAAAGCGAGAATAAAATTCATCCATGTATTCTTGAAGAGCCTGTATCTCGCTTTCGGAAAAGCCCTCAAATATGCTTTTTGAATTTGCGTTTTCATGGGTTTTAACGACTTCGGTTCTTATTTTCAATTTTGAAAGCAAACCGCTCAAATCAGCCTTGCCCCCGTAAATTCCAATGCTCCCCACAACGCTGCCGGCCTCCGCAACAATTTTATCCGCTGCGCACGCCGCATAATACGCGCCGCTCGCCGCCATATCGCCAACGCTTGCTATAATGGGAGTACCGCTGGCTTTCAAGGTTTTAAGCGCATGCCAAAGCTCATCGGAAGCCACCGCCGAACCTCCCGGCGAATTTATGCGCAAAATCAAAGCTTCGTATCTGCCGGAATATATCATTTCGTTTATCGCTTCAATTAAATCTCCAACACCAGCTACGCTTTTTCCAAACAGCGGATCGTTTGAACCATAGCCGCCCACTATCATGCCATCAATGTTGAGTACCGCAATTTTTGTCCTTGGCTGCCAAGAATCCGAAAGCAATTTTCCGGCGGTCAAATACCAGTCTTCAAAATACGCATCTTTGTTTTCCCTGCCTAAAAAAATCCTGGAAATATACTTGGGCACATCTTCCAAATAAAGAAGCGTGTCTGCCAAGCTGTTTTTTTTCGCCGAGCTCGCCGTAACTTTAGGGCTGTTCGCAATGCTATCCAGAAATTCCGGTGAAAGCCTTCTGGAAGCGGCAACAGAGTCTCTGACCACATTCCACCAGCCGCCTAAAATTTCCTGCAAATTTTCCTTGGCTTCCCTGCTCATGGAATCCAAAGTGTATGGCTCCATCGCAGACTTGTATCTTCCGTACCTGACCATTTCAACCTTTATCCCAACCAAATCCAGTAAACCTTTGTAATATAAAACCTCATTCGCAAGCCCTTTAAAATCAACGAAAGCCGAAGGCTGCAAAATTATTTTTTCTGCGGAAGATGCCGCATATATAATAGCAGGGCGATAGCTGTTTGTGTATGCGGCTACTTTTTTGCCTCTTTTTCTCAAAGAGTAAATTCCTCTGCGAATTTCCTGTGAAATGCTGAGTCCGCCGCTGTAATTTGAAAAATCGAAAACTATGGCCTTTGAACTTGATTTTTCAAGAAGCGCAAATGTGTTTCGCAATGTTTCCAAATCGTCTGCCTGCTTGCCGAGCAGGCTCCATCCGCTGTTCTTTTCGTTTATGCTACCGAGCGGAACGCGAACTATATTAGCATTCTCCAATGCCCCCTGATTTAAAGCGGAGTGCCAAAGCATGCTGAGTTTTTTGAATTCCAAATCCGAATCCAAATCGTTTGCCGAAACGGCAGCCGCAAGATTTAAATGCGAACCTAAGCCAGTGGAAATCGAAAGGCCAAAACGCCCATTGTTATCAGGTTCCACAAGAGGGAATTCCATGCCCAAAGTCCAGTCAAAAGCCTCCAGTTCAAGCAATAAATTCTGCTCTATTTGCGAGCCGAATTTTTTTAGCTGTTTGTATTTTTTTATTTCTGCGTTCCAGCTAGCTGTTATTCCGCCGAATGGCCTTATTGATAGCCCTGCGTTTTGCATTCTTGTTTGGTAAAAGCCGTATTGCAGCAAGTGCTCACTCCAAAATCCAAGCGAGACAAAGGAACCCGGGCGCAAAATTAAGCCCGGCGAGTAAGAAAATGCTGTTCCGTCTTTTTGTGAAATTCTTGTTGCGGAGAGCCTGCTGCCATAAAAGAATGAGCGGCTTGAATTGAATTGGTTATCTACAAGAGACCAGTGGCTTTTATCATATCCATCCGGCCCTTTTGTCCAGTCAAAAGCAGCTCCAAAACTGTTTCTCCAAAAGCCGAATAGAAAATTGTCCATACCATTGATATTTTCGCTGTTTTGCTCAAAGCTAAGAATTGTGCCGGGGCTTTCAAAAGCGCTGAGTCCTGCCGGGTTTCCCTGCATCCCCCCGTTCTGAGAAAGCGAAGCATAACGGCTTTCACCGGGAATCGCCGCAAAAAGCGGCGCAGCGAGAAATATCAGGATGATGCAAGGCATGTGGAGAAGGTAGAAATTTTCTATTTTACATAAAATCGCAAATCTATTAGGAGGCCCCATGAACTTGGCAAAATTCTTAGCATGCTTAGCAGTCTTTGCGTGCTCATCCCTCGCCGGCCCCGTGTCTTATTACGGGGAACTCAAAGCAAATGGAAACAAATTGATTGGCTCCAAAACGGGAAATAATGCCGTGCAAGTCAGGGGCGTAAGCCTTGGATGGAGCAATTCCGGCTGGGAAAGCGCCGCTTTTTTTAACAGCACTGCGGTTAGCGCCATGGCCAATGACTGGAAAGCAGAAATAATCAGAGTTCCTATGGGCTATGCGGCAACCAACGCTGAAAACGAATGGAACGGCAGCTACTTGCAGGATAAAGCCAATAATATGAACAGGGTTAAAGCCGCCATAAATGCTGCCATAGATAACGATATCTATGTGATTATAGACTGGCACGCTCACAACGCCCATGCAAGGCCCTCAGATGCCGTGGAATTCTTTACCGCAATGGCTCAAGAATACGGCAATTACGACCATGTGATTTTTGAAATTTACAACGAACCCATGGACGCTTATGACGGAACTTGGGAGAATATAAAGGCTTACGCAGAAGAAATTATTCCCGTCATCAGGCAATATTCTGACAACCTGATTCTTGTAGGAACACGCCATTGGTCTCGCCGCTTGGATGAGGTAATAGGGAATGAATTGGCTGATGGCAATGTCGGCTATGTATTGCACTTTTATGCCGAAAATCATTATCTGAACCGTTCCGTGTATTTGGAAGGAGCTCCCGACCCTTCTTTTAAGGAAGTTATCACAATGGCTATGGATGCCGGCCTTCTGGTTTTTATAAGCGAATACGGAACAACCAACAGCAATGGCGGGCAAGGCGATAAATACAATTCGCATCACGCTGCGAACACCAACGAATGGCTGGATTTTTTAAATGAAAAAAATATTTCATCCTGCGCTTGGCATGTGAATAATAAAGGCGAAGGCTCGGCTTTTTTTGAGACATCCTTTCAGCCTCTTTCGGGCAATTATAGCGATAGAAATTCAATGAAAGCTTCCGGCAAATATATTTACGATATGCTGATAGCATATTCCGAGACCGCAGCATGGCGAAACCCAACTCCGATTGCAACAGCGAAACCTTCTTTGCGCCGGAGCGCTAAGGCATGGCGAACCGCCGGCGGCATGATAAACGTAGATTTAGGCTACACGCCAACAGCCCCGGTAACTCTGCAAGTTTTCGACCTGAAAGGCAAATTAATCGCCACGGAATATATGAACGCACGTTTTGCAAGCTTCGGCGCAAACGCATCGGGAGGCATATTGATTCTGAAAATTGGGGTTCAGGCGTTTTCTATATTACCTCCATGAAAAAAAATACCTCTAATTCAAAGCGCACCGAACATAGCGGCTGGTGGGGCGATGGGCCAGTATTTGTGTTTTTATACGACAAACGCAAAAAACAAGCCCTGACCAACGGCAATGCAAAGGAAATTTTGCAATTCGTAGAAGACTCCGAGCAGGTTTTGCATGAATCAGAAGCTCTACGCATAATACGAATAGATAACGAATATTCACACCCTGTCCTGTTTGTAGATACGGGAAAAGAAGCCGGGCTGGATGCATTGGACCACCTGCGCATGGCAGGTTATCGCTTGGCAAAATGGGCTGAGCATAATTCCGTTAAAACATTGCTAATACCATCGCTGGAAAATGATTCCCAAAAAAAGAGAGGCGCTATTTTGCAAGGACTTTGCCATGCAAGCTATTCGTTTGATAAATATAAAAGCGACAAAAACAAAAAGCTTGATATTGAATACCTGTTTGCGGACGACATGGAAATTGACGGAAACTCGCTGCAAACCCTGTTCTCTGGAATTGACTTGGCAAAAGACCTGATAAATGAGCCCGGAACTTCCATGACTCCGGAAATAATGGCAAACATTGCGCAAAACGTAGCCAAAAGATGCGGGCTCCTGATAAAAATACGCAAAAACAAAGAGCTGGAAAAAGATGGCTACAACGGACTTCTAACCGTAGGGCGAGGCAGCAAAAACGAATCTGCGATGATTACGCTCAGTTACAAGCCAAAACAATTCCTAAGCCCTGTACGCATTGTTTGCATAGGCAAAGGCATAACTTTTGACACAGGCGGCATAAGCCTGAAACCCGGAGACAAAATGCACGAAATGAAGTGCGACATGTCCGGAGCGGCAATAGTGCTGGCCGCAATTCAGATTATATCACAGCTTAAACTTCCTATAAGGATGGATGCTGTTCTCTGTTTAGCGGAAAACCGCCCCGGAGAAAACGCGATGCTGCCCGGAGACATTTTCAAGGCAAAAAACGGAAAAACCGTTATGGTGGAAAATACCGATGCGGAAGGCAGGCTTGTTTTAATAGACGGCCTCGCAGAAGCAGCAGAACTCGGCGCAACTCATATCATAGACATAGCGACCTTAACGGGGGCAATAAAACGCGCGCTCGGCTCTTCAATAGGCGGGCTTTTCAGCAATAGCGAAGGGTTGGCCCAAACCATAACGGAAGCCGGAGCCGAAAGCGGAGAAAAATGGTGGAGAATGCCGCTGGACGAAGAATACCTCGCAGGACTCAAAGACAAGGTCGCAGATCTTCGCAATATCGCAGACGACGGCCCGGGAGCCATAATAGCAGCGCTGTTCTTAAAGGAATTTGTAAAAGAGGGAGCGCAGTGGGCGCACTTAGACATAGCAGGGGTTGACTTCACGGCAAGCGGCTACAAATACACCGAGCACGGCGCAACAGCATTCGGATTGAAAACAATAGTTGAAACCGTCAGGAGATATGCAACCGATTATGTACAACGCGACTGAAAAATCATTGCCTGCTGCGCTATTGCAAGCATTTAAGGAGCCTGCGCTCAAGGGGCACTTTCACAGGATTAACGATGAGTGGGTTTGCTACGATCCGGAAACTTTGCAAAACAGCATTTATTATTTAACCATTGCCCTGCGTGAAATAGGCGTTGGCAAAGGAATTGGGGTTGGAATTATAGCGCCGAGTTCCCCACAATGGATTATGGTTGACATAGCAACGCAAATTTGCGGCGGCTATACGGTTCCTCTATTTTCAAACATATCTTCCAAGCATTTTGAATATCAGGTTAAGGACGCTCAAGTTAAGGTGATGGCAATAGATTCCTGGGAAAATCTTTCTGCACAAATTAAACCGCTGGTAAAATCCATAGACCATTTAATTAACTTTAACAAATCCGAATGGAATGAGCTTTTGGAGAAAGGAAAAAAAATGGATTCGGACAGCGAGCGGCAAAAATTTGCGGAGCGGCTGGCAAGCATAAGCGGAGACGAGATTTTTTCCATCATCTACACAAGCGGCTCAACAGGAACACCGAAAGGAGTTCCCTTAACGCAAGATAACATAGTTTCGCAAATGAACGCAATCGCAGAATTTTTCCCGGTTAAGCTAGGCAATGTGTGCATGAGCGTTTTGCCTATTGCGCATATATTTGAGCGACTGGTGGTTTATTATTTCGCTTGCTGCAAAATATCAATTTATTTTGCAGACACCCCAAACAACGTTGGAAAATACCTGCCGGAAATTCGCCCCTCAATCATGACCGTTGTGCCTAGAATTCTGGAAAAACTTTACGAAAAACTTATAGATGGCGCAAACAAAAAACCATTGCCCATAAGATGGCTGGTTAAATATGCCATAAACAAAGCCAAAAATACGGATCCAATGGCAAAGAGCTTGCGCCATACAATATGGGATAAGCTTGTTTACTCAAAAATGCGCGCGGCTCTGGGAGACAATTTTTATCTGCTGGTTTCTGGAAGCTCTTCTTTAAATGTTTCGGTTAACAGATTTTTGAGAAACATAGGCTTGGCGCTTTACGAAGGCTACGGATTAACGGAAACTTCTCCGGTTATCTCTGCGGAATGCCCGGCAAATAAAAGGATGGGCTCCGTTGGCAAGCCTTTGAACAATTTAAATGTGAGAATCTCCCCGGAAGGAGAAATTCAGGTTAAGGGCCCGAGCGTGTTCGGCGGATATTACAATCGCCCGGATTTAAACGCAGAAGCCTTTACCGATGACGGCTTCTTTCGCACTGGCGACAAAGGCCGCATAGACGAAGACAATTTTGTTTGGATAACCGGGCGCTTAAAGGAAATGCTCAAAACTAGCACCGGCAAATATGTAAGCCCAATTCCAATAGAACAGGCCCTCTGCCAGCGTGCCTTTATAGAAGCCGCACAGGTGTTTGCGGAGCAGAGAAAATTCACATCCGCGATTCTGTTTTTGAATAAAGACATAATCATGCGCAAATTAAAAAAGAACGAAGCGGATTTTGACCTTGAAAAAGCGCTGAATTCCCGCAGGATAAGAACCGAGTTGCAAAAACATGTGGACATGGTGAATAAGCGACTGAGCGATTGGGAAAAGGTTAAAAAATGGAAAGCCGTCTTTGAAACTCTCACTCCGGAAAGTGGGCTTTTAACGCCAACGCTAAAACTTCGCCGCAAAGCCATTGAAAAGAAATTTGAAAAAGAAATAAACGAGATGTATGAGTAAGCTAGAAGAGATTTCACGCATTCGCCTTGCAGATGCGCGCGGACGCGTAGTAAAAATCATAGGCCTGGTTGTTGAATGCGAAGGCCCAAATGCCGGAATCGGCGAATTTTGCGCTATTGAGCAAAACGGAAAAATAGTTTGCTATGCGGAGGTTGTGGGTTTCAGGGATACCAGAACGCTTGTTATGCCGCTCGGCCCGCTTGAAGGCATAAGACCCGGGATGAGTGTAGCGGCAAAGGGCGAAACCATAACCGCTCCGGTTGGCTACCAGCTTTTGGGCAGAATTCTGGACGGCATGGGAAATCCTATGGATAATCTCGGCGAAGTGAAATGTGAAACTCATCGCTCAATTTATGCAATGCCGCCAACTGCCATGCAAAGGACTCGCATAAAAGAGCCTATGTACACCGGACTCCGCGCCGTAGACGGCTTTTTAACCATAGGGCGAGGGCAAAGAATGGGAATTTTTGCAGGTTCAGGCGTGGGCAAAAGCGTTTCTATGGGCATGATAGCCAAAAACTGCCTGGCAAAAGTCAATGTAATAGCTTTGATAGGTGAGCGAGGCAGGGAAGTTCGGGAATTCATTGAAAAAGATTTGGGGCCGGAGGGCTTAAAGCGTTCTGTGGTCATAGTCGCAACCAGTGACCAGCCAGCTCTTGTTCGCTTAAAGGCGAGTTTTTTAGCGATGACCATAGCGGAATTTTTCAGAGATGCCGGCGAAGAAGTATTTTTTTTGATGGACTCCACAACGCGCCTCGCAATGGCACAACGTGAAATTGGCCTAGCGGTTGGCGAACCACCGGCAACAAAGGGCTACACGCCATCTGTTTTTGCATTTTTGCCGAAGTTGTTTGAGCGTGCCGGCAACAGCGATAAGGGAAGCATAACCGGCCTTTACACGGTTTTGGTTGACGGCGATGATTTGGACGATCCCATAGCAGACGCAGTTCGCTCAATTTTAGACGGGCACATTGTGCTTTCACGAGCATTGGCGAATAAAAATCATTACCCAGCCATAGATGTTTTGGCAAGCATAAGCCGTTGCCGCACAGACATAGTGACCAAGGAATTTAGGGATCTAACCGCTACCCTTTTGCGAAGCCTTGCCGTTTATCGCAAAAACGAAGATTTGATAAACATAGGCGCCTATGCCAAAGGCTCCGATCCGGAAGTTGATGTTGCGATTAAAAGGCAGCCTGCGCTGGAAAAATTCTTGATTCAAGGCATGGGAGAAAATGCGAATTTCGCAGAGATAGAAGCCGCAATGCAAGGGATTGCAAACATCACTTAACGCTGGGCAGCAAAACCATTTCTCCTTCCTCAAAAGAGCTCACATCAACACCAGGATTCAATCTTTTTATCATATTCTCAGAAAGCTTTTGGGGAACTCTTTTCACTTGCGCGCCGTAAATCCTCAAAAGCAAGCCATCCAAATTTTCACCGCCCTTTGCCTTGTATTTTTTCCCATATTCGCTACTGCCGGGGTTTTCCGAAAGTTTATACAAAGCGTAAAAAAACCTGTCCGGGAAAGATTCTATGCTTTGCTCAGGCACTCTTTGCGCTCTCTTTTCAGAAGCTCTCTCTGTTTTTTTCTCTTCTTTTTTAGGCAAGCTCATAATATTATTGCTCATATCCATGCTTATCTCTGCCTTTTGCTTTTGCTCCCTAACGTACTCCTTTGCAAAAAAGCGTTCCAAAGTATCTACATACGCGCTATCCGGCCACTTTTTCAAAGCGTATTCCCTGCCAACTTCCATGCGAAAATTCTCACGCTCGTAACCGGAGCAAGAAGCTAAGAATAATGCGGCGATTAACGCTAATTGAGAATTGAGAATTAAGAATTGAGAATATTTTTTTAAATGTTTTCCTATTCTCCATTCTCCATTCTCAATTCTCAATTTATAAACATTCTTCATTTTCACTCTCCACTTTAAATTACAGCTTTAAACGCCTCCAATACTTGTTCTTTTGTTGGGGAGGAAGTCTTCTCAACTTCTCCAATCCTTAGCGGTAAAATATAAAAACGTGTTTTCTTGTCTGCCTTTTTATCCGAACCCATAGCATTCCAAACCGCTTTAAGCGGAAGATCTACCTTGCATTCAGCAAGGGTTTTCGGAATGCGGAATTTTGTCAAAAGCTCGTTTTGCCTGCTTTCTTCCTTTGCCGTCCAACGCCCAGTTATCGTGGATAACCTGCCGGCAACCCTCATCCCTAAACCCACAGCCACGCCATGGGAAAATTTCTTATAATCGGTAATCTTTTCTATCGCATGGCCAAAAGTATGCCCATAATTTAAAATCGCTCTAAGGCCAAGCTCATGCTCATCCACGCTCACAACAGCGGATTTTATCTCACAAGAACGCTTAACCACGTATTTCAGCGCAGCGAATTCTTTCGCAATGATAGCGCCGGCATTTTTTTCCAGCCACTGGAAAAAATCAGAGTCGTATATAATTCCGTATTTCACAATCTCGGCAAGACCGGCGCGAAATTCCTCTTTGGGCAAAGTTTTCAAAACCGCCAAATCGCACATCACAGCCTTAGGCTGATAAAATGCGCCAATCATATTTTTGCCTTCCGTATGGTTAATAGCCACCTTGCCGCCAACGCTGCTATCCACCATAGCCAAAAGCGAAGTTGGAATTTGCACAAAAGAAATTCCCCTCTGGTAGGTTGCCGCCGCAAAACCTGCCATGTCGCCAACTACCCCACCGCTGAACTGTAAAAGGCAGCTTTTGCGGCTATAGCGATTTTTCAGCATAAAAGTCCAAAGCCGGTTAAGCACCTCCAACTGCTTGCTATTCTCACCGGCCGGAAAAATAAAGCTTTTGCTCTCACCGGTTTTTTTGCAAAGCATTTTCAAATTCTCTTTTTGCTTCTTCGCAATGTTTGAATCCGTGCAAACAAGCACTTCGTTTTGAGGGAAAAGCCTTAACTTTTTCAGCAAAATCTGAACATATTTTAAAATGTTTTTCCCTATGAAAATCGGATAGCTCTCCCCGGAAGAAAGCTCTACCCTCGCAGCTAAATGTTCCCACAATTTCAAAGCTTCCACAATTTGCGGAATAACCCGTTCCTCAGGGGGGCTGTCGTTACTGTCGATGTAAAAATCTGCCAGCGAATAATATTTTTCACGGTCGGCAAGCATGGCGTTTATTTTTTCAAGCCTCGCCTCAGGTTCCAAGCCTGCCATCAAAGGTCGCTGATTGTTCCGCCCAATTCGTTCGCTCAAAATTTCAGGTTCCGCCCTCATGCAAATCAAAATGCCGGAATCTCTTATAACGCGCACGTTTTCGCTTTGGGTGATAGCCCCGCCGCCAAGGGCAACAACAACATTTTTCCTCTTTGAAATCTCCTTTATCGCCTCTTTCTCCAATTCCCTGAATTTTGCTTCGCCATCCTGCTCAAAAATTTCCGCTATGCTTTTCTTGGCACGCTCCACAATGCAAGCATCGGAATCTATGTAATTCATTTTAAGATGCGTAGCCAGCAATCTCCCTATGCGGGTTTTTCCGCTCGCCATAAAGCCTGTAAAATAAATGTTATCCGGCACTGAGAACCTCAAAAATAAGTTTCGGATTTGGATTTGAGTCCGGAAACCACAGCCTAAAGCTTTCCAGACCTTGATATATAAGCATTCCTATTCCCCCCAAAGTTTTGCACCCGGCCTGCTCCGCTTCTCGCAAAAGCCTTGTTTTAAGCGGATTGTACACAATGTCAAAAACCGCCATGCTGCCGGACAAAACGGATTTATCCACAGGGGTTTCGTTTATATTCGGATGCATTCCCAGCGGAGTCGCATTTACAAGCAAGTCTATATTCTCTTTTGCATCGCCAAAATCATGCAGGCTTAAATTCTTGAGCTGCAAGGTCCAATTTTCCGGTTCTATGGTATAAATTTTCAAGCTTGCGGCCTTGCCTTCTTCCAAAAAAGCATAAGCCAGGGCTTTTGCAGCGCCGCCGCTGCCAAGCAATGCTATATTTTTCCCCTTGATATCTATTCCGGCTGCTTCCAAATTTCTCAATGCGCCCAAGCCGTCGGTACTGGTTCCGCAGAGCTTTCCATGCTCCCAGTAGAGGGTATTTACGCTGCCTGTAGCTTTGGATACCGGGGATATGCAGTCCAATAGAGGTATTACCTGCTCTTTGAAGGGAATTGTGACATTTGCGCCGGCAAAACCCATGGCTCTGAAACCGGCAATGGCAGCTTTTAAATCCTGTTTTTCTACGGGCAAAGGCAAATAAACAGCATTTATCTCGCAATCTTTTAGCAATGCGTTGTGAATGGCGGGAGATTTTGTATGTTCCACCGGGTTTCCAAATACCCCTAAGCACCATGTTTTTCCGTCAATCATTGCGGAAATTTAGAAAAAACATCATTTCATCGTTATTTTTTTACATTTTATAGCCATATTTTCATTGTTTCTTAACAAAATATTGACGTTTCTGTATTTTTTTTCTATATTATATGGCGTAAACCACAAAACAAGGAGTTTTTTTATGAAAAAAGTTCTAGCTGCAGCCCTAATTTGCGCTGTATCGTCTTTCGCCTCTTGGGATTACTTTGAAGTAATAGAAGATGGCAAAGGAGAAGCCGAGATTTCCTTTACCCAAACCCGCCAGGGAAGGGTAGCAGAATCTCCAGAACAAGACTTAAGAGTTCGCTACAGTCCCATGAAAAATTTGGAATTGATGGCTCAACTTGGCTACACGCTAGGCGTGCGCTATCAGATTATATCTGTTTTAAGCGCAGGTGTTGATGTAAGCTTCCCACTGCCAGATACTTGGGGCTTCACTCCAAATTTGCAATTCCACACAAAGCTGACAGATGCCTTATCGCTTGGCACAAATTTCCAAATGACCATCTATGCAGACAATAGCACCGATGAAACCCTTGAAAAAGAAAAGGGCTTGGATGCCTTAGCCGGTCTTGAGCTGGACTTAACATTGGGCAATAGCGTAATTTACGTTGGTTGTGACTTTGAAAAAGGCTTAACCAATTCCAAGGATTCTGACGGCAATGAAATTTCTCGCACAAAAGCAGAAGGCAGGGGCCTTGGCATAACCCCAATAATCGGCTATACAGCTACACCGGGTAATCTAGCCGTAGGAACCTATCTGGCTTTTGGCCTTGGCGGCAAAGATGCGGATGTGAACCAAAACGAAAATATGACAGTTACTGTTGGTCTTAAAGCAGCAGTTAAGTTCTAAATGTAACCGTAAAAGTAGCCCCCTTGCCGGGGGCGCTTTTTAACGCAATCAATGCCTTGTGCGCATCCGCAGTGCGTTTCACAATGGCGAGTCCCAAACCTGAACCCTTTGTTTCTCTTGTGGATTCATCGCCTATCCTGTAAAAACCCTCGAATATATTTTTTTGCTCATCCAAAGGGATGCCTTTGCCCGTATCTGCAACAGAAAAAGAAACCGTTTGCGCCCCCTGTTGAAGCTTGACCAAAACATGGCCCTGTGCAGTGTATTTAATCGCATTATCCACCAGATTCTGAACAAGACTGTAAATGGATTGATAATCGCCGATTATAACACAGCCCCCTTCTATTTCCTTTCTCAGTTCCAAGCCCCTGCTAGCGGCAATAACGTCCAAAGAAACGCAAACCTTTTCCACGCACTCAGACAAATCTATGCTCTCCCAACGAAAAGTCTTTTTGCCGCTTTCCATTCTGGTATAATTCAAAATCGCTTCTATCAAACTCTCCAAACGGTTTGTTTCTTTTAATATAACTTCGGTATAGGTAGATATTTTTTCCGGCCTTCTGTTCATAAGCTCGGAATACATTTTCACCGATGTTAGCGGAGTTTTAAGCTCATGCGAAATAGTGGAGAGAAAATTATCCTTCATAAGCCTCAGTTGCCTTTCCCTGGAAATGCCTCTGTACACAACCACAACGCCTATCACCGGAATAACCAAAGAGAATACAATCATCAACATAATATATGTCTCACTTCCCCTTGCGGACTGAGAATCCTCTTCAATTACAATATCTTCTTCCGTTAAAACATTAGACTCTCCAAAAGGAAATTTCGCGGAAATTGAATACGGAATGAAATTCCACTCCTTTGCGGTTTCCTGTATGGCTCTGCTCATCTTGCTTGAATAAAATGCGCCGTCCAATTTGGCTACAATCGAATTGACAACCAAAAAAACTTCTCCCTCATGCTTAATAAAATAATGATCGGCATTCAAATAATTCGCATAAGCGCCAAGCGCAAGCAAAAAATCCCTGTGCTCAGCATAAGTGCCCAAATTCCGCAAAAGCCTTTTTGTCCTGCTGAAAATATTTCCGAATTTTTCCTGCTCCTCCTTGCTCAAATCCTGCTCGCAAAGAATATCGTTGAGCATTTTTTCCAGAACATAGCTATCCCAATCCAAACGGGCTGTGCTTGGGTTTTGCATAAAAGAGTCAACCACTCCCAAAGCATATTTCCTCGCTTCCGCAAACTTCTTGGCCTTATGCAAATCCAAAAACTTCTTCAAAACAAGCGCATCGCCATGCTCAAGAATATAAAATTCATCACTTTTATCTTCTCTTATTTTCGGGTGAGCCAAATCCCCATCTCTGAACACGAATGCAGACAAAATGCCCGGCAATGAATCCTGCAAATAATCTTCGCTAAAAAAGATTTCCCTTACAATCGCTTCCGTTTCTCTTTTGCTGCTTTCAATTATAGCCGCCTTTAAATTTACCTTATCGCTCTCATATTTTTTTATCTCAAGCTGCTTTTTATTTTCAATGCTCTGAAACCCTATGCCGGCAAGCACAAAAGTTGCAATCAAAATGCCGGCTAAAAATAAAAGTAATTTGAGCGGAACCGCTAATGAAGCAATTCTACGAACCATATTCCTGCATCCGGAAAATTAAAGAAAACAAGAGCGCATAGCAAAAGCATTGAGCAAGCGCACAATGCCGCAAAAAAGAATAGGGCCATCAGGCGAAAAATAAAAGGATTTTTCACCCTTACATTACCGGCTGATGAGTCAACGAAACGGGAGTTCCTACATCTATGCGACGAGTAGCGTTGTAAAGGTCTCTTATTAAAACCGTTGAACGCGATTTATCGGAATACACTACCAAGCCTCTGCCCAAAAGCCTAGGCGGTATAGTTGGGTCTCTTTTGTCCATATCCCAAAAAGCCACTGCGCTTCCGGGCACATAATCACGCTCTTTGCCCATATCTATCAAAATGTAGGAATACAGGCTGGGAACAATGCTTTTATCCATAAACAAAACAACCTCTGCCATATCGCTCGCCTTAACTCGCTTAACAGGCTTAAAGCCTTTTACATCTATGGTTTTAACCGATCTTTGCGGGCGAGAAATGGCAGTTTCCATGGTAATCATGGAAAAAGACTGCAGTATAGTCGCACGGGAAAGAGAATCGCCAACTCCAGTCACCTTTGCAAGGCCGGCAAGCTGGCGCAAGTAGTATTCGTCAGAAGTGCCAGCATCATTGGGAACGGAAACTTTCCTGCTACTCCAAATTTCGGCAAAATCGCCTGCCTTTAACTTGGGGAAAGCCTTTTTTCCATATCCGAGAAGCACTTCATGCTGCATTGAATGGATAATCGGTCTGTTAGCCTCATCGTTATATACACGGTACCATCCTCTGCTGCTTTTCTCATCTTTGGGGCCTACGGATTCCAGTACCGGCATCAACCTTTGGTAGTAGGGGTTAAAGGACTTCGGTCTTTCCGGGGCTCTGTAGTCTCTACCGGAGCCTCCGCCGGCATTGTGGCCTTGGGTATTATTGCCTTTCGCTACGCTTTCTGTCTCTTCCGCAGCATGCTGATGCTGTTGCCCCTCTCCTCTGCTAACTACCGGGCATGGGCCTTGGCCCGGGAAGCAAATTGAATCACCGGGGTAAATCCAATGCGGATCTTGAATATGCGGATTCGCCTTCCACAAATCTTGCCACGCAAATGGATCTTTTAAATACTCTTCGCTTAAATCCCAAAGAGTATCGCCCTTTTGCACTATGTAAGCCATGACCAACAAAGCGCAAGCGGCAATCAAAAAAACAGTATTTCTGAGCTTCATAAGCAAAAATATAGAAAAGTTTACTTAATCCTAACGCTCGGTACGCGCCAGATTTCCTTATTATACTGCTTAATAGTGCGATCGGAGCTAAATTCTCCCATGCGGGCTACATTCAGAATGGATTTTTGCGTCCAAAGCTTTTTATTGGAATAATCGCTAGATACCATGTCTTGAGTTTCAAGATAAGAGGCAAAATCCGCAAGAAGCAGATACTGATCTCGGAAAAGCAAACTTTCAACTATGGGCGCAAACGGGCATTCCGGGTAATTCAGCGTGCGGATAAAATCCAAAACCTCGCGAATATCGCCGGAAGATTCGTAATATTCCCTGGGATGGTAACCATTGGCAACTATGTGCTGAACTTCTTCAACGGTTTTTCCGAATATGTAAATATTTTCGTTGCCAACAGCCTCGCACATTTCAACATTGGCTCCATCCAATGTGCCTATGGTAAGAGCGCCGTTAAGGGCGAATTTCATATTGCCTGTGCCGCTGGCTTCCGTACCTGCCGTTGAAATTTGCTCGGAAAGATCTGCCGCAGGGATTATTTTCTCTGCGTAAGACACTCTGTAGTTTTCAAGGAACAAAAGTTGCAAAACGCCATTTGCGCCGGGTTCTTCGCTGATTCTGTCTGCCACGGCATTTACAAGCCAGATTATTTGCTTGGCCATCCAATAACCGGGCGCGGATTTTCCGCCTATTAAAACCGTTCTTGGCTGTATCTTTTGCCCTTTTTGAATGCGCTTGAGCAGGTAAATTACATGCATCACATTTAAAAGCTGCCTTTTGTATTCATGAATGCGCTTTACCTGAACATCAAAAATCGAATCCGGGTTTACGATTTCCACACCCTGAGTGTTTCTTATAACACTTATCAATCTCTTTTTATTTTCGGCTTTGGCATTCACAAAATCCGCCTGGAATGCAGCGTCGTTCACATAGTTCTCTATTTTGTTTATGTCGCATAAATCGCCAACCCACGAATTGCCGATTTTTTTGGCAATCACGGCAGACATGGCAGGGTTTGCCTTTGCAACCCAGCGACGAGGGGTAACTCCGTTTGTTTTATTGTTAAAGCGCTCGGGCCATAACTCATAAAAATCCCTGAAGAGGTTAGTTTTCAAGAGCTCGCTGTGCAATGCGGCAACGCCGTTCACGCTATGCGAGCCTATAACAGAAAGATACCCCATGCGAACCATTTTTTCGTTGCCTTCCTGAATTATGGACATGCGCGCGACACGCTCCATTTCGCCGGGCCATTTAGTCCAAACAGTTTCAAGGAATTTGGCATTGATTTCATAAATAATCTGCAAGTGCCTGGGCAACAGTTCTTCAAACAGGCTAACCGACCATTTTTCCAGAGCCTCCGGCATAAGAGTATGGTTGGTGTAAGCAAAAACCTGGGTTGTTATGGTCCAGGCATCTGCCCAAGAAAGCTTGTAAATATCGAGAAGCAAGCGCATAAGTTCCGGAATGGCTATTGCCGGATGAGTATCGTTTAACTGAATTGCGATTTTTTTCGGGAACTGCATTAGAAGCTCTCTGCTCTCGCTCGGCGGCAAGTTCGCAAGCGTTATAGTTTCCTTTGGAACTTTTTTTGCCTTGGCCATTTTTTCAATGGCAGCCTGAACATCGTTTCCACGTTCGTAGCGGCGGAGTATGTCTTGAAGCGAGGCCGAGCAAAGGAAGTGCTGCTGTTTTAAGCGCAGTTGCTTTCCGTTCACGGAGGAGTCGTTTGGGTAAAGAACCTTTGTTATGGATTCCCATTCTTCCGTTTTGGATGCCGCATCCACATATCTGCCTTCGTTGAAGGTTTGCAGGTTGAAGCGGTTTGATTGCGCGCTCCAAAGGCGAAGCGTATTTACAGTGTTGTTTTTATAGCCAGGTATCGGCGTGTCGTAAGGCATGG
>Ga0209755_10004238_pt1 | contig 17148 bp, 16 predicted proteins | sample TergutCo191P1_FD_187301 | JGI IMG/M metagenome (GOLD analysis project Ga0209755, IMG submission 187301) | Cornitermes sp. P1 segment gut microbial communities from Petit-Saut dam, French Guiana - Co191P1 (SPAdes) (version 2) | ecosystem: Host-associated > Arthropoda: Insects > Digestive system... | reverse complement strand
CGTTTGCTACCTATATCATTACTAGTTAACTCAAGTCGAATTTGGCAATGAAATGTTACACCCACCTCAATTGGCCAACGTTTTGCAAATTCTTCAAGCCAGCGCATATCGTACCCGAATATATCATCTTGCCAATATACCATCACAAGAGGCCAACGATACATAATTGTACGAATCTCTGTGATAAGTTCGCTTACAGAACGTACAATAAGACGGAAACCACCATGCATTTCATTAAATGTAGGCGCATAACAATATGTACACGTCATAGGACACCCTACAGAGCCAATTATGCTTTTAATAGGGCTTGCACCAAATTCGGGGTATGTTTCGTAGATTAAATCACGATTAGGTATAGGGAAGTTTTCATCTCTACCTTGACGATCGAAATGTACCCCCTTCGATACAATTCCCGTTAGAATGCTTCTCAAAATTCTAAAACCACTACCTTGAACCACAAAATCTGCATGCCGCACACACTCAGCACTGAAGTAAGTCGCATGCGGCCCTCCTATAACAACAGGAATACCCATGGCCCGAATTGTATCACAAGCCAGAAAAGCATGGATATGAAATCCAGTCAAGATTTGGCAACCTACCATATCTGGCTTCCATTTATTAATAATATCATACAGCGACTTAAATTCGTTTTCTTTAACAAGAACTACATTGCATACCCAATCTGCATCACGAACGATGCCTGCAAGATAATGAATTCCCAACGGCTCAATAGAGTAATACCTAGCAATAAATAGGAAACGTTTTTTCATATATAATTTATTAGTTCAACTAACTCATCTATGTAAATTTTTATTAATGTAATAATTCTAATTTTATGAATAGTATCTATGAGCATTTTAGAATATTTTCGCATTGTTATATTCTATTAAAAAATCATATAATTGCTTTGTATTATTAAAAATATAATCACATAAATTAAAAAGTTCTTCCTTTTTGCCAGAACCCCATAATACTCCAATACTAGTTATATCATTATTTTTCGCTGCGATCGCATCCTCCTTAGTATCCCCTATTCCAAGAATAAATGATTTGATACTTTTAATATTATTAATTAAATTAAAAAAATTTACTGTTTTTGTTTTTCTTTGCTCTATATTTGGAGGTTGGGACTTCAAAATTAAAATATTTTTTTCCCATCCTAATTTTTTAATAATTCTAACAGCTGCAGAAAATGATTTATTAGTAACTATATAATGATTAAAATGAATTGTATCATAAATTATTTCCTCTATTCCATCAAATGGTACAGTCGTAGGAAATTCAGATTTATCATAATGCTTTCTGTAATGATATACAATCTCAGTAATTTTTTCATTTGAAAGTATTTCAGATGGAATAACGTCCTTCAATATACTTTCAATCGGTGGACCAACATATAGTGGTTTTTTTAGGTTGACAGTATCAAAAAACGCATCGCGTAAAGCAAGTTCAATATTAAATAAAATATCTTTTTTTGAATCAATAAGCGTATCATCTAAATCCCAAATTATATTAAGCATAATATTAAATATATCGTCACGCCAAAATATTTTTTATTGCATTTTCAAAATTATTCATTGCATTCTCAACAAAAAATTCATGAGTATCTTTCCTATGCATTTTTGAATTGATTAAGAAAAAAATATCCTCTGGATTGTTAATTATTGGAAAAGGATGTTTGTCTGCATGAATCCCATTTAATTGTAATGCCAATATACCAAGTGCAGCTGCTTCGTATAAAACTGTTGAATTTTGTCCTAAAACACAAACACAATCACCAAGTGATTCATATACAGATTCCAATAGAGGATATCTTATTTCAATTCCAGAATTAACAAGTAGTGAATTAATATTGTCATTTTCTTCAGGATGTAATCGATAAACAACACTTAGACCTTTTATACGAGCTTTTGCCACTAAATCAATAGCAATTTTAATTAAATCTTCGTTGTTGATTGTAGAAATAATTAATATTTTACTAGATATTTTTCTTTTTTTATTTTGAAATTTTAACAAAGTATTGTCTAGCATAAAGCTACCAACTGTAAAAATATTATCTCCAAATAAATTAACGAGAAAAGATCTATAATATTCACCGTAAGAAAAAAAATATTTTGCACAATACTCAGGAATCACCTTCGCTGGAAAATTATATGCGATATGCCATGCACCAAAAATTCCATGTTGCATTTCAATTACTGGTATATTAAGTGTATTTGCTGTAATTGCCATTACAGTAGATGGTATCGCATAACCGTTAGAAAACACTAAACATTTCGGTTTTATTCGGTTAATTATTTCTGCAAAAAAATCAATAAACCTCATAAAATAAAGAATGTAACATATAGCATTTTCAATATCAATAAAAAATTGTGTACTTGTCAATACATCACATTCTGAATTAAGTGATTTTATAATTTGGTTAATATTATCATTAAGAAAAATTTTATTAATTTTTTGAGGGCTAATGAGTGGAATTGCATCTATAGTAGCTCCGGAATAATCCAAGCTTATGCGACTACAATTAAAAATACTCTCTTCAATATTTCCAGTAACAGGGCATATTTTTTTTCCGTTTAAATTTATGTATCGATGCAAATAATCAAATACTAAGATATCTGCTTTTTGTAATTTATTTAAATATTCCTGTTGTGCATATTTTTTATTTTTTATAAATCTACTTCTGGTACGAGCCCATATGGGAATGTAAATACAATTTAAAACTTCTCGTTCTAAACATCTATAAACTTCAATACGTATATATTGCCAAAGCTTTATACCACAAATTTCTATATCAAATAACTTTGCTTTCTTTTCAGCATTATTAAAAATTGTTATTAACTCATTATATAAAATATTCATTCGCATATTCCTTTGAGAGTTTTTCAAACATTTGTTCTCCTTTACTATCAAAATTTTCAGCAATTAATATTTCATCATAGCGATCCTTAGAAAATCTGACATATAATGGGAAACAACGCTGCATACCCCTTATTTCTTCTATACTCATTGCTTCATAACAGTACTCTGCTCCATGTAATACATCAATGACTTTATCATTTTTAGTTAGATATCCTTTTTTTAAACATACATCTTTCAATTGAGTACCTTCGTATGGTGCAAATATCGTACATGTGTGGTTCTTAGCCTGTTTAAAATTCCGATTTAGTTCAACAGTATCAAAGAATAGTTCACGTGTTTCATCAGGAAACCCCATCATATTGTTTATGCTATAAGCAATATCATTATCTTCAGTAAGTCTAATTGCGTTGATAATTTGTTCGTTAGTTTCATTTCGATTAAGCATTTTTCGTCTAAATTCTTCATTGCCGTGTTCTACACCAAATGAGATATCTCGACAATCAATTTGTTTTAAAATTTTGATGTTTTTTTCATTGATTGTTATAGGACGAGTTTGAAGCCAAAATGGTAAAGATATTTTTTTAAAATATAATTCAGCAAACTTTTCTAACTCTTCCTCTGAAACCGCTAAAAATGTTTCTGCAGCAAACATAAGATACTCTGCATGATATTTTTCTTTTAAAAAAACTAATTCATCAATGAATCTTGCAGGAGTTTTTTTTCGGAAATATTTGTATCCATATGTACTATAATAATTTCTTATTCCAGGGGCACAACAAAATGTACAAGCATAAGGGCAACCTCTATTAGATTCAACATGTAGCATTTTTTTTAGTTTGCCATACATAGGTCGATATAACCTACTTTCATCAAAAACATCAAAATCAATAAATGGTAACTTATCTAAATCCACGGGTTCCCTTATGGCATTCTTTATAATATGTCCATCAGACATTTTAACCCACAGGTTTAAGATTTTATTATAATCCTCACAATTTCTAATTTTTTCACACAACTCTACCAACGCATTTTCACCTTCACCCAAACAAATCATATCAATTGATGGATTAGCAATTAATTTTTCCGCTGCAAAACATGTATAAACACCACCAGCAATAGTTGGTATCGAAAGATAATCTATACTTTTTAACAATTTTAATCCAAATTCATAAGTATCTTCTAATAATGAAATTCCCACCAAATTGGGTTTAAATTCTTCAGCTACTTTTATAAGATCTAAATAAACGTTATTTTCATTAGGTTGCACAATCGAATCTTTATAGCTAAATTTTTTTAATTGCAGAATGTCTACGAGTTTTTCATCAAGGCTTTTTTCTTCAGTATGATAAAAAGTCGTATCAAATAACTTTACTTCTATATCGTTTTTTTTTAATACCGCAGTAAGAATTGAAATACTAATCGGTATTGTTACCTGCATCATTTTGTTAGGATAAATTATCAGCACCTTAAATGGTTTTTTATTCATTTCCTACTCCTTATTATTTTGTTTGCTCATTGAATGATTTATGATCGTATTATCTGGAATATCATCAAAAATGCTACATCCATTTTGGATTACTGCATTATCACCAATTTTTATACCCCAATAAATCGAAACCGCTTGACCAACTAATACTTTATCTCCTATTGTTACTCGTCCAGCAATTGTTGCGCCAGATGCGATATGAACACTATCTCCTAGAATTGTATGATGAGAAACAGTACTATTAGCATTGATAATGCAATTATTACCCACTGTTACTTGCGACCCGAGATATGCACCAGCGCAAATAAAATTTCCTTCTCCTAAAGCTACACTTGGTTCTATAATTGCTCTAGGATGTATAATATTAGGGAATTCAAAACCTAGCTTCTTAAATTGTTTATACCGATTATTACGTTGATGTCTATTAACCGTTACAGTATTAACAATTTTTTTATATCCTTTTTCTAATAAGACAGGCAAAATATCTAATCCTCCTATTACAGGAATGCTCATAATCTCTAATATTTTTGGATACTCATAGTCAACAATACCAGCAATTTTAAAATCATTTGTTTGATGCATTATGTCTATAATAGTTGAACAAAAACCACCAGTTCCATAAATGATCAATCCGTTATCTACAAGTCCCTTAATAATGGTTGTATTTTGTGATAAATAGTCATGTACATCAGTTTCAGTTACAATTTTACCTTTATAAAGTTCATGGACATCAAGACTGTGTTTTTCGATTAGTTCTGAAGCTCCTTTAGTAATCTTGATCTCTGAGATATTAGTTTTCATTAGAGTATCTTTTATCTTTTCAGCAGATAACAATGCTATGACACTTCCACTTCTAACATCCTCGAAAACTGAATATAAGTGTGTTATGTATCCATCAGATGGAGCTTCGATGTCAAACATACTTTTTGTGTTTTCGACAGATGCAACCAATTCACCTTTTTTAACAAAATCACCATCTTTTTTATACCACTGGCAGATAGTAATAAAATGATTATTTTCTGTTAAAAAAGGCATTATTATTTCAATATTTTTACTCATTACCTGAAATTTAAAAACTCCTTGATTTCCTGTATTATTTTATCGGAGTTTGGAAAAATCGAGCTCTCACAATTTCCGGATGGGATTGCCGAACTAGTTGTAGCAATACGTAAATATTTCTTGCCAGGTAAAAATGTAGAAATTTGGGCAATAATCTCAGCACCCCAACCAGCTCCTAAAGTTCCTTCTTCAAGAACTGCAAGGTTTGGAATATTATATGTATATTTTACAGTGTATTGTATCTCTAATGAGGATAATATCGTATGTACAATAACCTCTGCACGTATTTCATAATTTATTAAAAGCATTTCTGCCACAATCATCGCAGTTTCAACCATACCACCATATGTGATAATTGCTATATCGGCAGATAAACTAGGATCCAAAGTACATCTGAAAATACCTTCTTCAGAAAACTCAATAAAAAAATCTCCGCAACGCCCTTTTTCAATTACTAATAAATTACGAGAATACATCATTTTATTTTCAATAAAAAGTAAAGGACTGTCTAAATCATTTAAAAGTTGCTTCAGCAACTCCTTTGGCTCATGTAACGGACACAATGCAACAATTATCAAACCAGGAATACCTATAAAATATTTCTCTAAGCTCTGACTATGTGTAGGTCCATACCCCCTACCTCCTCCCGAGGGAGTACGTAAAACAAGCGGTAGTTTGATTTTATATAATTGACTATATTTTACTGCATGATTTAGAATTTGATCAAAACATAAACTAATAAAATCACCAAACATGATTTCAACTATTGGTTTAATTCCATTTGCCGCAAGTCCTATTGCCAAACCAGTAAATCCAGCCTCGCTAATAGGCATATTTAAAACTCTTTGCCCAAAATGTGTTGCAAGTCCTTTTGTTACTTTAAATGCGCCTCCATATGGATCGCAAATGTCCTCACCTAGAAAAATAATATTTTTATCGCTTTTGGCTATATCAAAAAATGCTTCATTCAACGCTGTTACACATTTTTTATGTTTTGCTACATTTAATACAGATACTTGAAATCTTTTCTCTTGTTTTTTTTCTAATGTGAAATATGCTTTTTCGCTTTGCAAGCATTTTTTATATGCATTTTTTAATTCTTCTTCTACTTGCTTTTCCGCTTTGTCTATAAAAGCCTCATCACTTAAACGTGTTTTCGCAATTTCCAATGGATCATTAAATTTATATTTTAACAATTCTTCTTCGGATCTGATTTCATCGCCTTTGCTGTGTGGTCCCAGTCTATATGTTCGTACTATAAGGCAATAGGGTCTTTTCTCTTTTCTTACATAATTCACCGCTTTTAAAAATACATCGTATAATTCAAAGTAATCATTAGAGTGAATTTCTTCACATGCAATATTAAATGCTTTCGCCCTTGAACTTATTGATCCAGCAACAGCTTTTTCTGTTGCAGTACTCATCGCATAACCATTATCTTCAACTAAAAAAAGTACTGGAACATCTAAAAGCGAAGCTATATTAAAACTCTCATAAACGATTCCTTGCCCCAATGTTCCATCACCCAGAACCGTTACGCCAATATTCGTGTTCCCTTTGATTTTTTCAGCATATGCCATACCAGTAAGATTTGGAACTATTCCTCCTTGAATGCCATTTGAAAAGAAATTTCCACTGTTTATATGTTGTACTCCTGAAATTCCACCACATACCCCATTTTTTCGACACATTATTTCACCTAACAATGCTTCAAGACTACCTCCACGAGCTAAAAAATAACCGTGACAACGATGACTGGCAAATACAATATCACCTGGTAACAATGTATCGGCAAGAGCTAACGCAACAGCCTCTTGCCCAATACATGTGTGTATTGTTCCAAATACCAAACCATTTAAAAAAAAATCTAAAAGCATGGTTTCAAATTTACGAATTCGTAAAATATTATAGAAAACATGCTTATAATCATTTTGATTTTTCATATAATGGTACGTCCGCCATCTAAAAGTATTGTGCTGCCAGTCATGTACGAACTTGCATCACTAATAAGAAAAAGCATCGCGGCTTTAAATTCATTTGGCTCAGACATCCTTCCAAGTGGGATCAATTCACTGATTTTTTTTACAAATTCTAATGGTTGTCCATTATTAACACTTGCGGGGCAAAGTGTATTAACCCGTATCCCAACATTACCCCAATATGATGCTAAATACTTAGTTATTCCTATAATACCATGCTTAACTACTGAATACGAAACTGGTTTTATAATTGGATCTTCTTCGGGATATTTATCTCTTTTATAAATACGCTGATCAGGAGCTATAATCCCATAATCTGAAGCAATGTTAACGATAACACCTGAACCTTGTTTCTCCATGACTGCACCAAAAATCTGACTACACAAGAAAGTGCCAGTAAGTCCTACTGCCAAATCGATATTCCAAATTGCTAATGGCATATTGGTAAAACTAACACGAAAAATATTTTCTGCATCATTCTCCATTTTAGGATTGTTTGCGGCGTTATTAACCAATATGTCTATTTTTCCAAAACATTCTAAAAGTCTGTTTTTTACTATGCTAATTTGTTCAAGTGATGTTATGTCACATAAAAAACTATGGAATATTATTTTTGAACCAAATTCTCTTTTCAACGCATCAACTGAATCGTCTATTGCCTGCTGTGCTATATCCAGTAATACAGGGATTCCACCACCCTCTAATACCGAAGCCGCAAAAATCCTCCCTAAAAGCCCACCACCACCTGTAATTACACAAACTCGTCCTGTGATATCGAATAATTTTTCAATTTTCATTTTTTTCCACGCAACTTAAAAAATTGAATAACATCATTTAAAATTGATGCTTTATGATCTGCAATCTTTACATCACGATAATTAGTTTTAAATTGCATTATTTTTTTTTGTATTTTTTCTGCAACTGGACAAAGTCCATGTCCATACTGCGCATCTTTATAAAGTTCTGGCAGACGTCTAGCAAAAATACGATCAGTAATAACTGGTTCTAAATATGGTACACTCCACGCACCGTAAAAACCGTCACCACCGAGCTCTACATACTTTCGACGGAAATCTTGCCAACTGATACCGATTGAATCCATGCCCTCATAAACAACACCTAACGTATAATATGAGTTAACACTATAATCAGGTGTATATTGCGGTATTAAATAATCGCAAGATTTCATCACATCAATAAACAATTCCGCAGATTTTTTACGTAAATCTACAAGTTCCACAACCCGTTCAAGCTGAGCAAGAGCAACTGCTGCACTAAATTCATTCATACGATAGTTCCATCCCAATATATCATGACGTTTATAGTCTGGATCTTGAAAAACTTCTTGATTTAAACGGATTCTACCTTCCTCTGCACGAAGATTTTTAAACCCATGCCCTCCAACTTTCCTAACATTTTCAGCATATTTTTCATTATTGGTTAGGATCATACCTCCTTCACCGCAAGAAATATGTTTACTATTTTCAAAACTGAAACTGGACATTGCCCCAATCGTACCAAGCATTCTGCCTTTATAATAACTTAAAACAGCTTGAGCATTATCTTCAATGATACAAATATTGTGATTCATAGCTATTTTTATAATTTCGTCATATTCTGGAGATAACCCATAAAGTGAAACAGCGAATAAAGCTTTTGTTTTTGGTGTTATTTTTCTATAGAAATCCTCAGGTGACATTAAAAAAGTTTTTTCGTCTATATCGCAATATACTGGCACAGCAGAAGCGTGTATAGTCGCTGTAGTATTCATTATTACCGTTAGTGCAGGAGATATAACTTCATCTCCGTAACCTACACCACATGCCTCCAGTGCCGCGTGAAGCGTTGATGTACCTGAATTGAATGCAATAGCATATTTTGTATTAAAAAGTCTTGCAGCTTCGGTTTCTAAATGTTTCGTCCAACTACCACCAGTTGCCGACCAAGAATCTCCTTCTAAGACTTTTTTCAAATAAATATATTCATTTCCGAGGTATTTTGATGGATTTTCTATTTTTTCCATATTTGATATCCATTTTTAAGTTTTAATTTTGTTTTTTTTCTTTGATTTTTTATAAATTCATCTTGTAAAAACGCATTGATTTGAACAATATCAGGATTTTTTTTTAAATAATCCATTATCTTCTTTAGCGATAACTCGTTATCTACAATGTTAAGGTTTAAAAAAACTTTTGAAAAAAAATCAAAGTCTTCAGGATAATCAAGTGTTAATCTCGTAATAGTATCAAATAGCAAACTACTTTTATTAACTGGTAAAACAGAAGTTTTAAACAATCCTGTATCCTTAAAATACACCCACATCATTTCGGTATCATTAGATGCTTTCATTTCACAGACCTTATTCAAAGCAGTTGTACGAATTGCATAAGTAAATGCTCCGCATACCAAACCTTCTGGAGATTCTATAAAATCTACATCCTTTGAATCCATAACATCTGATGCTAAATCTAATAACTCTGGATCACAAAAAAGATCATCACCATCAAAAGTAACAAAAAAATCAATATTAAATTTTTCCGTTGTTTTACGCCATCGATCAAGTTTGTCATAGAGACTACCACGAAAACAATTAACATCACATTTTTCAGCAAGTTCTTCCACAGGATTGTCAACTACACGATCAGTTGTGCAAACAACTATTCCATCGAATTTTTTTGCCATTTTTGCCCGCTTGATAATATGCTCTAGAACAGGTCTACCAGATAATTCTCTAAATGTCTTATTCGGTAAACGAGAGGAATCTGAACGAACTGTAATTAAAATAGCTCTTCTCATAATTCTCTCCTTTGCTTTTTACGTATTTGTTCTTCTGCAATTGACATCCTTTTTATTCCATCACCAAGCATAGTAGGAACACCGTTTATTCTTTTTGCCAACAAATCCATAGCATGAACTTCAAGGCTTGCCGCCTGGTCAGTTCCCCACATTTCATGTGAAAGTGTAACATGTCTTTCAACTATTACTGCTCCTAAAGCAACAGCTATAACACTTGGCTCCAAATCATATTCATGTCCACTATAACCAACGAGACAATTGTAACGTTCTGACAATATTTTTATGAGACTTAAATTTAATTCGCAATAAGAAGCTGGATAGGATGATGTTGTATGAAGAAGAATGTATGTTGCGTTAATACTTTCTAAATATTCAACTGTTGTATCAATCTCTGCTAAGGTACTCATTCCTGTGGATAAAATTATGGGTTTTGAAGATTTTACTGCTTCTAATATTAATTCACGATCTTGATTCAATGCAGAAGGAATTTTAATATATGGAACATCATATTTCAACAAAAATTTCAGACTTGGAATATCCCATACAGAAGAACTCCAATCAATTGGTTTTGCTAAGCAATATGTATTTAAAGAGTCATAATCAACTTGTGATAACTCTATTTTTTTCTTATAATCTAAATAAGTAATTTTACCCCATGGTGTATCTTTTAACAGATTCTTTTGACATTCAGGGATAGCAATATCTGGGTTACGTTTTTGCATTTTTATGCTATTCCAGCCTGTTGCAAATGCAGCATCTGCAAGTCTTTTAACAATCCTAAAATCACCATTATGATTAATACCGATCTCAGCTATAAGATATGTTTTACTAGATTGTGACAATATATTTTTTCCTATTTGTATTTCTTTCTTTGCCATTACTTTTAACTATTTCAACCCATTTAATAAATTACTGTTTTCACATTTCTTTAATTTGTGAATTTTGAAGACAAATATATTCCATTTTTCGACTTAAGTCAAAAAATTAAATAAGGTAATTATTCTACTTGGCTTTATTCATAAAACGTAATAACCAAGCGAATGTTGCAAACATAGGTAGCCGAAACATACTCAATGAAGACAACATTAATTTTTTCTATAAAATTCACCATTCGTAGTCGCATCTATAACAACGCCAAAATGAACCATAATCTTCAGTTTCTATGCTTTTACATTTAGGACATACCTTCCCTCTATCTCCTGTTATTGCATGGATTATACTACTCAAAAGTTTGTATAACATTTTTACCTCCTTACTCTTTTTTAACAATAATTATCAAAATTTATTTATCTCCTTCTTGCTAACTGATCTCTAACAGTTAACACTTCTCTTACTTCATTTGTAAAATCACTAGGTATAAGTACAACCTTACGATTGTTTCTAGCTATTTCTTCTATAAATAAACCATTTGGAAATTCATCATCCCTATTAGGGAAAAATTCACCAAGACCAAAAGCTAACATTTTACCTTCTGGGACACCAAATTTAACTAATGTATCTCTAACTGTAATTGCTCTCCTTGTGGATAAATCTGTTGAATAATTCCTTTGAATGTTTGCTCTAGCCATTGAACCAACAACATATATATTTACATCTGGTTTTTGTCTAAGATATCTATTTAAATAATCAGCGTAACGACTAAGTAAAATCTCAGCATTTTCTGGATTTAAAAAATCTGCTTGATTGGCTATAAAACTAACTTGATCAGTATAAATTGTTATGATTGGATTGATTATTGACTGTTCAAATTTTATAGGCGTAACGTAAGGGAAACCACTGTTATCACTATTATATTCATTCGCTCTATTTCCTTTTGGATAATCCTTAATATCAATACTAGAAACATTACATTTTTCAAAAATCGCTCTCCATATATTTTCTATGCCATTTTTTACTGGATTGTTTAAATTTTCCTGTGGGCTGGCTACATCACCTAATCCAATAAAGACAACATCTACACCATTAAGATTAGGTAATAATTTATTAATCTCTAATAGTTCAGCAATTTCTTGTGTATATTTATTAAGTTGCTCAGAAGACATTGTCCCAAATAAAACACTATCAATACCCAATTTTAAAAAATTCATATCACCAGTAGTTATTATACCAGTGTCCATAATTACAATTTGCTGGTTTTTTATTATCTTTCCTTCATCTTTTGCGATATCTTGAAAAACATTCAATAATCTTCTTGCTTCAGTAATTGCTTTTAATAAATCATTTTCTGGATTTTCTGCACGAATATTTTCATTCATAATGTAAGAAGAAACAACTCTAGAATACTCATTTACCTTTTCATTAAATGTTCTATTATTAGTTGCATTTGTTTTGAAATAATCATATCTCTCAACAACTCGTGTATTTCCATCACTTATAACAATACCAATATAACCACCATATACTGTGTTTTTTATATGTTTTTCAATTTCTTTATAATAAATATCACTAAAGGCATTTGCATTTGCATGACGACCAAGTACAAAAACTAATGCATTAACTTTTTTAGGATTATACTTGTTTATATAGTCGCATGAGTTAAGTGCTAATAATACTAGAAGGAACAAAATTGTAATCTTTGCTATTTTTTGTAACATGTTTTCAATTCTCCAACTTTTTGTCTAGAATATTTTCCAGTTTAACTAATTGATTAATTTCATTTTTAAAATCATCTTCTAAATCAATCCCCATAATAATATTCGGATTATTAGCATTACGAGATAATTCCATTTTTATTTTTTCCGCCTTTACTAATAAAGCAGCTTTAAGATTTTCTATATGTTTTGTATATAATTTAGGCGCACCGTTTCTAAGGTTACTTTCTAGTTTCATAGCAAAAACACCTAGAGCATTGCTATCTTCATCGGAAATGTATGATAAGATTAACTCCTTGAGATTAGGAATTTCACCAGTAGATTGAATATCATTAATTTTTAAAGTAGCTTGATTAAAAAATTTATCTAACTCGGCTTGTTTTAATAATAGTTCTTCTTGCTTTTTTAGTAATTCACTATGTTTTTCTTCTGCTTTATTTTCAAAATAGTCATACCCTTTTACATTTACCATACCTATTATAAATGATAATATTGTTGTTGCTACAGGTACAATAATTGATAACCAATCCATTATTATATTGCCATCATATTCTGGTCTATCTTGTATATATATTTGTCTGGCTCTTTCTGATTGAAAATTATCTTCTTTTACAGTGTTATCATAAAGTTCAATGCGATTACTATGTTCTGCTGTTTTATCAATTATTTGATTATATCTAAAAACAACTAAAAAAACCTGAAATAAAATAGCAAAAACAACCGCCAAAATAGTAATAATTATCGCTTTCCGTTTATCAGTAATAATCTCTGGTAAATTTACGGCAGGAATTCTTAACCATTGACCTGCACCATAAAAAGAAGCGGCATATGAAAAAATATCTAGAACCGCAGCTACTAAAATACTTAAGAGAATTGCAAAAGGTAACGTTAAAGGCAATCTCTCTGTATAGAAGAAAAGACAAAAAGCATCAATTCCGATAAAAATAAATATGTAAAATATACCTTTTAAATTTCCTTTTAACTGCTTCATTTTTTTCCTCTTTGTTTTCTTTCTTTAATAATTGTTGTATTATGTATCCTAATTTTTTCTATGTTTTCCATAATACCATCATAGGCTTTTTGTATTTCTTCACATTTTGATTGAATTTTTTTTAATTCTATTTTTATTCTTTCACACCTTTTCAGATCAGCTGTAGCTTCATCAAGTAATTCAGTATACCCCATTTCAGAAGAAAGTGAATTAGAATTAATAACTTGATTCCAGTATAGACCAATATCATGTTTTGCTTTATTTAGATGTGCAAGCGCAGTATTAAATAAATTTACTACTGTGTTTACGCGAGCTTCATCATTTTTATTGCTACTATTTTCTTCAGACAAACTATTAGCATCAGAGACATTAGTATGTTGTTCTTCTAATTCTATTTTTTCTCCACCCTTAAAGAAAGCAACAGCTCTACGAAAAAAATTACCATCAGTGTGAAATGCTTCTGCTCTAATAACATTATATATTCTTGTTTCATTATCCAGAGCGTCATCTATTTTTTGTAATGCTTCAGCAACATAAGAATTAATTTTTTCTTCTAGTTTATTCCGCATATAAAAATCCTCAATGTTTTCATTTTATTCATTATTTATTTCAAAATTATCTAAGTTATTTGCATCAAATGTTTCGATCTTAAAACCAGATGATGGATTTTTAATATTATACATAATAAGCAATTCATCTTCTGATGGTAATTGTCCATTAATGGTGGTATTAGGATTTATTTTCGTACATTTTGTAAAAAATGAGTCCCAATATTTTGCTAGTTTCTTTCTACAAAAACTTAATTCTTCATAAAAATCCGCGTTAAAATTTTTTATCAGTTCATCTGCTTCACCACGATTTGCGATACCGTGTCTATTTATTTCATTAATTTTATTTCTTGATTTTCGTTTTATTTCATTAATTTTATCTTCCTTCGCCTTGATTTTTGCAATTTCGGAAGTAGTTAGTGATTTTTTTTCCTTTAAAGTATTAATTTCAAGGTTTAAAGTGTGAATTTCAGCTTTGGTATTTAGAATAATATCTGAACGCTGATGGTTTAGATTAATAATTGATTGGTTTAATTCTTTTATTCTTTCTTCTATTATGTCAGTAAATTTCTCATTTTCAATATGAGAAAATTCAGCCATATTCATATCTAAGTATGGGGTATGGTATTTACCTTCAATGCTACTCGGTTTAGCAATTTCATTTCGAGCGTCTATTTTGCCTTTTATATATAACTTCCATTTTAGGAAAAACCCTAATTTTTTCGGTTTTTGCTTCTTTTTCATGAAAAAATCACCATATTGCCTTATATAAGAATTTTTATAGAAAACAAGCTATTTCCTAATAAATTGCAAGTAGTCCATATCGTCTCATAATATTCTATAAGTCCTATATGACCTTTGTCAAGCTGTTTTAAAAGTAGTCCAATAAGGACAGGGTAAAAAATGATGGGTGGACAGGAAATTAAAGTGATTTTAGGCAAAAATATCAAGTTATTAAGAGCATATAGACAATTTTCTCAGGCACTTTTAGCAGAAAAAGCTGATATTTCTATTGCCTATTTAAGTAAAATTGAAAGGGGTATTAAATACCCTAAACCAGACATTTTATCTCAAATTGCAGAAGGTTTAGGGGTAGAGGTTTTTGAGCTTTTTAAACCTGTTATTAAACATAAACCAGTACCTATTGTAATGAGCGATGATAAGAAAAAGCTGTTAACACGCCTTTCCAAAGTAATGACAGAAAAAGTTAATAATGCAGTGAATATTGCAATGGGACGTGTTTTTAAAGATTTTATGAAATAATTTATAACAAAATGATATTTATTAATTGCATTATCAATTAATAAAATTAATATTTTTCCTTTAATTAATTATTATTTCAAAAAACAAATCAAATTAGTGAGACACTTTCTCACAAATTCCAGCAATTCACTTTTTCTTAGGTTTTACTTTATTAGCTACTGACTTTTTTCGTTTTTCAATTTTTGGAGTTTTTACATCATCCAATTGATCGTTTAATAATCGCTGTAATTCTTCTTTATTCGGTAGATATAACTGATATTTTGAAACGAATAATTGACTGTTCATTTTATATGTGGCATATTCTATCAATAGTTCGTCTTTCTCTCTTGAAAGAATTATGCCTATTGGCGGATTATCTCCTTTTGAATTTTCTTCTTTATCAAAATAACCCATGTACATATTCATTTGTCCGATGTCACCGTATTTTACTTCATTTATTTTAAGATCGATAAGAACGAAACATCGTAAAATCCGATGATAGAAAACTAAATCAACCCGATGTATGTTATTGTTGATTATAATCCTATATTGGCGACCGACAAATGTAAATCCTTTTCCGAGTTCCAAAAGAAAATTTTGAAGGTTGTTTATTAATTTGTTTTCAAGTTCGTTTTCAGAGACTGTATATGGCTCAGGGATTTTTAAGAATTCAAAAACATAAACATCTTTTATTATATCTTCAGGAGTTTCAATAATTTGTCCTTTTTTGGCAAGAGTTAATACTTTCTTTTTTTCTTTAGAAGCAGTAAGCCTTAAGAATAAACCGGATTCTTTCTGCCGTTTTAATTCTCGTATACTCCAGTTTTCTGATATATTCTGTTGATAATAAAATGAGCGTTCCAACTCGTTATCGATTTTAACCAGTTCACAATAATGCGACCATGATAAATTGTGAGAAAGTGTCTCACAATTTGGAAAAAACAGATAGAAAAGGCGCATGTAATTTAAGTTTGAACGGCTGAAGCCTCTGCCATGCCTTAATGATAAGTCTTTTGATAAATTTTCTAAAAGATTTGTTCCATATTTTGCTCTAGGATTGCCGTCTTGTTCAAATTCAATTATGTATCTGCCAATGTCCCAATATGTGTTGACTATATTTTCATTGACCGCCCTAATTGCCTGCGCTTGTCCTTCAATATAGCGTTTGGATATTTTATTAAGCAGAGTTTGGTAATGTTTTTGATGCGTTGCTTTTATTTTCATTGCTCTGATTGAGTTTATCATATTTGCAAAAATGAGGCAATTATATAACTATTAACATTACTATCAAAGTTATAAATTAAATGATAAATATCGCTCCATATCACTTTATAACATAGAATTTGCATAAAATACCCATTTCTTCGGCTGACAGAACATCTTACATTTTGAAAACAAAATCAATTTGTAAGGAGTTTTTATGCACAGAAAAAGTATGGCAAGCGACACAGAAGATGTTCTCAGAGAGGAAGCGGTTCACCTTCGTATTCATCAGCTTCAGATGGGATTGCTGCAGTTCACGGATTCAACTACGGCATACAGGATGTTAACGAAATACGGAACCGATATTCGTTACATCGCGCCGTGGAAGAAA
>Ga0209755_10004237_pt1 | contig 17154 bp, 11 predicted proteins | sample TergutCo191P1_FD_187301 | JGI IMG/M metagenome (GOLD analysis project Ga0209755, IMG submission 187301) | Cornitermes sp. P1 segment gut microbial communities from Petit-Saut dam, French Guiana - Co191P1 (SPAdes) (version 2) | ecosystem: Host-associated > Arthropoda: Insects > Digestive system... | reverse complement strand
GATGTTATGCGCGCGGGCGGCCCCGGAGGCCAGTGCGTTAACACCACGGATTCCGCTGTGCGCATAACGCATTTACCGAGCGGCATTACCGTTCACTGCCAGGATGAAAAAAGCCAGATAAAAAACAAGGCAAAGGCGATGCGTATACTGCGCGCGCGCATTTACGAAATGGAAGAAGCAAAGGCCGCAGCGGAAAGGGCTCAGGCGAGAAAGAGCCAGGTTGGCTCCGGCGACCGCTCGCAGCGAATAAGAACTTACAATTTTCCGCAGAACCGCCTGACAGATCACCGCATCAATCTTACTTTATATAAACTCGATCTTATCATGCAGGGCGATACCGGAGAACTTTTTGACGCGTTAAAGCTTTCCGCCAAGGAAGAACTGCTGCAAAAAAGCGCCAGTGATTCTTCAACTAACGCTTATAATGACGAATAGATTTTAAAATTATGCTGATTCGTGAAGCGCTCGCTCAGGGAAGAGCCGATTTAAAATTCGCGGGTATCGCGTCCGCGGGACTTGACGCCGATCTTTTACTCTCTCATGTTTTAAAAAAAGACCGTGCTTTTCTTTTATCGGCAGGTAATGAATCATTATCGGAAAAAAATTGCGCCGCGTTTTGCGAACTAATCGAAAAAAGATGCGAAGGCATTTGTACCGCGTATTTAACCGGAAAAAAAGAATTTATGGGGCTTGAGTTTGCGGTTAACAGTTCAGTTCTGGTGCCGCGCCCCGATACCGAAACGCTTGTCGAAGCGGCGCTGGAAATAATTGATTCAAAAAATATTAATATTCTGGATTTATGCACAGGAAGCGGAGCTGTCGCAATCGCGATAAAAAATGAAAGACCAGATACCAATGTCCACGCGGCGGATATATCAGAAGAAGCTTTACAAATAGCAAAAGAAAATTCTTCACGCTTACTCGGAGAAAATCAAATAAACTTTTATCATGGAGATTTATTCGATGCAATTCCACGCTCTCAGTCACTCTACTCCCTGATTACAGCTAACCCGCCCTACATTCCGTCCAATGAAATACAAACGCTTTCCGCAGAGGTGCAAAATGAACCGCGCATCGCTCTTGACGGCGGAATATCAGGGCTTGATATAATAAAAAAAATTATAAACGACGCGCCGTCATTTCTGCAAAACGGCGGCGCTTTATTAATGGAAGCGGATCCGCGTCAGATAAAAGACATAACCGCCTTGCTTGAAGCAGAAGAATTTGTTAATATAAAAATATATAAAGACCTTGCAGGGCTGGATAGGGTAATCGGAGGAAAATATGAAAAATAAATTACTGATTATTGCGATTATTTTTATATTATTTTCCTGTAATTCCAAATCTATAACAAAAACAATTAATTATCAAAGTGAAATACCCGCCCCCGTTATCGGCGCATCCCCTGTCATAGAAGACGAAATAATAACAAGCCCCGCGGAAAATATCCGGCGTTACACGCTAAATTTTCTGGCTGCAGGCGATAATCTGCTTCACGATTCTGTTTACCTTCCGTATATGGTAAACGGATATTTTGATTTTTCTTCGCTGTACACAGAAGTAAAAAGCATCGTTGAAAGAGCGGACATCGCTTTTATCAATCAGGAAACTGTTATGGCGGGCGCAGGTTACGGTTACTCCGGCTACCCTCTTTTCAATGTGCCTCAGGCAGTAGCAGGAGTTCTTGCGGATACAGGTTTTGATGTGGTAAATCTCGCGAATAACCACGCGATGGATATGGGAAGAAACGGCCTTTACGCGACGCTGGATTATCTTGACACGATAGATGAGCTGACGGTAATCGGAGCGAGAAAGCAGGGAGAAAGCGCGCGCCTTGTAACAAAAAATAATATAACGCTTGGATTCCTGTCTTACGCGCACAGTCTTAACGGCATCGCCCTTCCTTCTGACAATCCGAATCTGGTTTCAATGATTAACAGAACAAGAATGGAGCGGGAAATAACAGACCTCCGGCCGTTATGTGATTTTTTAATAGTTTCTGTTCACTGGGGCGATGAATACACTCTCCAGCCTGTAAATTCTCAGGTGGAGCTTGCGCGTTTTATCGCGGGGCTAAATGTTGATTTAATAATCGGACATCATCCTCATGTGCTGCAGAAGGTTGAGACTATCACGCTTGAAAACGGAAAGCAGACCTTGTGTTATTATTCGCTTGGAAACTTTATGTCTCATCAGAGGGAAAGGGAAAGAATAATCGGAGGGCTTGCGGCGGTTGTATTTTCGAAAACCGAATCCGATCTCAATCCGGCGCAGCTTTCCATTTTAAATTACGGGATAATTCCAGTTATAACTCATTATGATCGGGGTTTCAGAAATACCAAATCGTATCCGCTGTATTTATACACCGATGAGCTTCTTCAAAATCATGCCCTAAGAAACGCGGGAAGCGGCCTTACAATGGATTTTTTCAATTCCGTGCTTGAAAGATTAAATACAAATATAATAATGCGCAATCCGTTTTAACAAACAATAACGCGCTAATACGGGGGTAACTGTATGAATAAAGAAGAAATTTTGGAACTGATTAAAGAAGGTTCTCTTGATATATCAAAATTAAAAACGCTTCTTTCCGATATTAACACGGTAGATATCGCTGAAATTTTCGAAGAGCTTGACAGGGAAAGAGTCATCCAGCTTTTCAGGATACTGCCTAAAGCGATTGCTTCCGATGTTTTTGCCTATGTCGATCCGGATCATCAGCAGACAATTGTCGAAGCCCTGACCGATTCGGAAATCGGTGATATTATTAACAAGCTCTTTATTGACGACGCCGTAGATTTTATCGAAGAGCTGCCGGCGAATGTAGTTAAAAGAGTTTTGCAAAATGTGCCGTTCGCGAAAAGAAAAATAATAAACCAGATTTTACAATACCCCGACAATTCCGCGGGCAGCATCATGACGACAGAATATGTCGATCTGCGCGAAGACGCGAAAGTGCGCGAAGCCTTTGACACAATACGCAGCATAGGCCTTAACAAAGAAACAATTTACAACTGTTATGTGATACGCCGTGACCGCCTTCTTGTGGGCGCGATTTCGGCGAAAACACTGATGCTCGCGCGTCCTCAGGATTTGATAGGCGACATCATGGACACAAACCTTGTTTTCGCGCGCACTACCGACGATCAGGAAATGATCGCCGAAAAGTTCAAGAAGTACGGCCTTTTAGCGATGCCTGTCGTTGATAAGGAAGAACGCCTTGTCGGCATCATCACGGTAGACGACATCGTTCACGTTATCGTAGAAGAGAGCACGGAAGATATTCAGAAGATGGCCGCTCTTTTTCCGTCCGAAGACCCGTATCTTAAAACATCGGTATTTCAGCACGCAAAGAACCGTTTTTTATGGATGTTGATTCTCATGCTTTCGGCAACTATAACAGGATTAATCATTTCCAGCTTTCAGGAAAAACTTCAATCTATGGTTATCCTGATTGCGTTCATTCCAATGCTTATGAACACAGGCGGTATCGCAGGCTCACAGTCATCTACGCTTATTATCCGCGGTATGGCTGTGGGTGAAATCGGCATGAAGGATATTCTTACTGTAGTATGGAAAGAAATACGCGTCGGTGTTCTTTGCGGACTTGGACTTGGAACAATAAATTTTATCCGCGTTTTTATAACGAACAGCCATAACTGGAAATTATGCCTTACGATAACAATGTCTCTTTTTTGTACAATATTGATGGCAAAAACCGTCGGCGGCATTCTTCCCATTTTCGCGAAGCGTTTGAAAATTGATCCCGCTATTATGTCCGCTCCACTGCTTACAACAATTGTCGACGCCGTTTCTCTTATCATTTATTTTTCGTTCGCGAAATTGTTTTTCGGGCTTTAATGCTGACCGACGCTCACTGCCATCTGCTTGATTTATCTCTGGTTTTTCCCGAAGCCGAAAAGGAACGCCAAAATATTTTATCCCCGCGCGGCGAACAGGGCGCAGCCGCGGCATTAAGCGCCTGTGACGCGAAAGAATTTGCGTTTAACGAAGAATTAGCGCGGCTAAAACTATGTGCGCGTAACGCCGCTGATGTCACTGACGCCGCAGATGCCGCACAAGCCGCATTGGTTCAATGTTTTGCGGTTCATCCTCAGTTTTTTTCAGTGTGGAATGAGGATTGCGGAATCAGGAATGTGAAATCAGGAATGAAAAATGAATTGAATGCTGTAATTAATGAAAAATTATCATTACTGGAAGAATTGGCGGCAAATAAAAGAATAAACGCTGTCGGAGAATTCGGGTTTGATCTTTATAACGAGGCGTTCAGAGAAACTGAATCGCGTCAGGATATAATATTTAAAGAACATCTGGAAACCGCGCTTAGGCATGATCTGCCTGTTGTTCTTCACGTTCGCCGCGCAATGCACAAAATTTTTGCGCAAATAAAACAGTTATCAAAATGCAAAGCCGTTATTTTTCATTCATGGCCGGGTACGCTTGAAGAAGCTGTTTCCGTTCTGCGCCGCGGCGTGAACGCGTACTTTTCTTTCGGAAATATTATCATGCTCAATCACAGGCAGGCGGAAAAAAGCTGCGCTCTTCTTCCGTCCGAAAGACTGCTTACGGAAACTGACGCCCCATTCCAGCCGCGGCGCGCAGAGCGGTTTTCTTCGTGGAAAGATTTGCCGCTGATTCTTGGAGCAGCCGCAAATTTACGAAGTAAAGCCGGAAATAATATTACTGTTAACGCGCTTGAAAAGCAAATAGAAAATAATTTTAAAAACGCGTTTTCAATTTAAAAACGTTCATAATATACTGTCGAGCGGACTTTTTATATTTAACACATTGCGGCGGGAAACATGAATATAACGTTCGGTTGTTTTGATGCACGCGTGCCCCATCAGTGTTTTAACATTGTGAATATCAATGCCGCTCTCTATTAAGTGAGTCGCAAAAGTATGACGAAGGCCGTGTATCGAAATCTTTTTTACAATTCCGGCTTTTTTAACGGCTCTGTCAAAAATATACTGTGCGCTTCGGATAGTTAAATGATTTGTTAAAGGCTTACCGGGAAATATCCACTCATTAATATCATACGCTTCATAATATTTATTTATAAACTGAACTACTTTCGCCGACAGCATTGTAAACCGGTCTTTTCTGCCTTTGCCGAGTTTTATGAAAATAACCTGCCTTGAAATATCAATATGCTCTTTTTTTAACGCGACCACTTCGCTTACGCGAAGTCCCGAAGAATAAACTAGCATCAGCAATAATTTGTGTTTTGGATTTTTTATCTGTCGGAGGATTTTTAAAATTTCTTCTTTGGATAAAACCATTGGAAGGCGTTTATCCTGACGCGGACGGTGCAATTCTTTAATGCCGTTATTATTTAAAATATATTTAAAAAAGAATTTTACGGCGCTTATCGCAAGATTAACGGCAGAAGCCGAATTGTCTTTTTGTTTATCGATTATCGCAAGAAATTCGGGAACATCATCAGGGCAGACTTCTTCCGGCGTTTTTTGAAGTGTGCGGAAAAATAAGCGGTTATAGTAAATATAGGCTTTCTGAGTTTTGAAACTGTATTTTCTGAATCGAAGCGCTGTTTCAAGCTTATGCTGCCATCCGGCGGACATCTTTTCAGGAAGCAGATCATTTTTATAAATAAAGCGGCAGGCTTCGGATAATGTATCATCAATTTCTTTTATGCTGCCGTTTTTTTCGCGGTCTGCGGCAAAACTCCGCGCGCCGGATATCGCGTTCAATGAATCGCTGATAAAATTAAAAACTTTCGCCGGTTTGAAAGAATTTTCCGTAACTACGACAACAGGATAATTTATCAGCGGTTTGATCAAATGCTCGTTTTTTATATCATCGCAAATAATGAATTCGCCGCGCGTATTATCCCAATGACAACCCATGCCGGAAAGCAGGCGGAATAAATCAGGATTATGCCGGTAATAGAGAATCCTTAACGCAGACAGTTCGCGGAAAACATAGACAACATTCATTGTCAACCTCTCAGAAAATTATTGATATGTGTCTTATTAAAGGCTAACTGTGTAAAAATATTTTCAGATAACTAGAATCAGTATAGTTTATAATGATTCAAATGTCAAATATAAAAAAGCGTTTGCTCTCCGCTAATTTAAAACTTCTTCCCTGTCAGCTAACGTTACCTGCAAGGTGACAGGCCGCCCCGAGCGGATTATTTCAATATTGACAACATCGCCCGGGCGGCTCGCTTCAAGGGAGGCGTAAAGGTCGGCAAGCGTATTAGTCGATATTCCTTTAACTTTGGTGATGATATCCCCGCCAAGGTAAATAACGCTCCGGCCGTATTGGACAGGTTCGGTTCCCTGGCGAAGACCGGCTCTTTCGGCTAAGCCGCCTCTTTGAACGCGGGAAACAAGAAGGCCGGCGCTGACGGGCAGATTCGCGTAACGCACAAGACTTGGGAATAACTGCACTACGGTCGCGTCAATCCAGCCGCGGCGCACTTTTCCGAATTCGATCAATTCATTTACAACGCGCTTTGCGGTATTAACGGGAACGGCGAAACCGATTCCAACGGAGCCGCCGGATGTGGAATAGATCATCGTGTTAATTCCTATCATCCTGCCCTGAGTGTCAAGAAGCGGGCCGCCTGAGTTGCCGGGATTTATCGAAGCGTCGGTCTGAATCATATCGCGGATAATATTATTTCTTGACGTTTGAATCGGGCGGCCAAGGCTTGAAACAATCCCGATTGTTAAAGTGCGTTCAAGCGCGAACGGGTTGCCGATCGCCAGAACCTTCTGCCCTACCCTCAGGCTGTCGGAATCACCGTATGGTATCGTTCTTAATTCCATCCCATTGGGCGGATCGAATTTTAAAACGGCAAGATCGTTTTCGGGGTCTACGCCGGTGACCGTTCCTTCAAATTGCGAGCCGTCCGCTAAATTGACGAAAACCCTGTGGGCGTTTTGAATAACATGGTTATTCGTCAGAACATAACCGCGGATGTCAATTATCGAACCGGAGCCTGAACTGCCTTCCTGCGGAACAGGTTCTAAAAACCAGTTAATCGCCATCGTCTCAGTGGTGATATTTACAACCGCCGAGTTTAAACGCTCGTAAATGGCGATGTTTTCGCGCTCTCCTTCGGAATACTGCGTAAGCTCCTGAGTGTTCAACGCCAGATATTCAGACTGCAGAAGCTTAAATTCACCTGCATGATTTCCATGCTGTAAAGACACAGCATCGGGCAGAGAGGCATCGGATCTTAAAAATAAAGGTTTTAACAAGCCAAAACCGGCCGCTAAAAGTATTACAATAATCGCGCTTAATAAAGAAAAAAATAAAACCTGACCGCGGCTGTATAATTTCATCAGACCCCTCCAAATGCAAAAATGACATTTTACACAATTGTAGTATAACAAAAAAACGCCGATAATAGAAGTGATATGCCGAAATTTCTTTTTATTTTAATGATATTTTTAACTTTTCCGGTCTTTGGTTTTGACCTGCCTGTATCGCGGATTCCGGACGATTCTCATTTAAGAGCCAGAATGAAAGATACATGGCTGATAGATTCAAGTGCGAGGGCGCTTTCCATGAGACCTGTAATTGAAACCCTTGAAAGCGGAGAAAGAGTGCGAATCAGCGTGACAGAAGGCAGGGAAGAATTCATGGTGCTTTTTTCCCGCGAGCTTGTAAGGGACGCCGGTTCAGGAGCGTTTCCCGGCTGGGCGCAGGGATCATGGATATTTACGCGGCGAAAGGATACGGGAGCCGGAATAAATATCAGAATATTTCTTCGAAGCGATCAAAATACATACATTCAATTTAAGCCATTTGATGCGGAAAAAAGTCAGATGGAAGTAATTCTCTACGGCGGCATTATCGCGCGTTTTGTGATTGTTCCCGTTCCTTTTGAACGGCTTTACACTATGCAGTTAAATGAAATCCTTCGCCTTGTTGAAAATAAATTTCCTGTAAGATATTTTGAACCTGAGATTGGCGTTTACAGAGACAACCGCGCATTTGTTGCGAATGTCAGGCGGCATATCGGCCCTTTGCGGTTTGCGGATGACGGCGCTGTGGACGAAAACGGAAATTATGTTTTTATAGAAACTTTGCGATCTCAAAATCCGCAAAGAGCCGGACTTAACTGCTCCGGTTTCGCTAAATGGCTGATTGACGGACTTCTGCGCCCCGTTACGGGAAACAGGCTTTCAATCGAACCGTTAAAAGCGCCTCACGGACAGCGCGGCTCTTCATTTACGGAGTACTGGGAAGAAAGCCGCGATATATTTTTCGGGCTTGACTGGATTAGAAATTTAGCCGCCGCCGCGAACAGTGCGCTGCGATCCCCAGCGTATGGCGTTCTTGATGAATTTGAAGTCCGCGCAAATTATTTTAATTCTGTTTTGATTCATCAAAATAATTCATATGTTATCGAATCATACCCGGGCTTTATGAGAGAAGCGGGATTCGGCGTTGAGGGATTATATCCTCTTCTTTACACGCTTGCGATTGACGAGCCGTACAGTTTTTATCTAGCCGCGGTTAGCAACGAAATCGCGAATCCGTCTTCACCGAGAGGCACTCCGCGCCTTAGGCAGTACTATCATGTGGCGGCGCTTGTTCCGTACTTTGACGAAAACGGCATTTTCAGGATTGTGGTTTTTGAAAGCGCGGCGGAAACATCATTCACAGCGTTCAGAAACCGCTACCCCGGACACTTTGTAAGCCTTGTGCGGATTCCCATTACGTCAGGATTTGAGCCGTAGGAAAAATCTTGAAAAAAATATTAGTATTTTTACTTTTAATCACGGGAAGCGCTGTTTTCGCGCACGGCGGCGGCGGAGTAATTCCTGTCAACTTTAGTTATTTCGGCGAAACGATTATTCACCCGGGATTTGAAATCGGATATGAAAACGCTTTTTATAACGGATTTAATTTTACGGTATCGATAGGGTTTTATATTCATCAAAGAAATCACACAGGATTTTATTTTAACAGCGGAATTAACTGGCGGCACACATTCCCCGTCGGATACAGCATGGAATTCGGAATAGGGTTTGGTTATTTGCACACATTTGTACACGGCGGCGATACATATACCGTTGATGATAACGGCGATATTTTTGTTAAACCAAACTACGGACGTTCAAATTTCATGCCGTTAATTAAACTGGGATTATTCGGCTGGGATTTGCGGAATAACGCCGGCATACCCATTCGCATAAATCTTGATGTAATTATTTTCGGACAGTTTCCGTATAACAATTTTATCATGCCGCATATCGCGCTTAAAACAGGCACAACATATTTTTTTGAATTAGATCAGAATTAAACAGAGAAACAAAAATGGACTTGTTCGACAACCTGGTTGGTTGTCTCACAAGTCTCTGCATTTTTTCAGGCTAAAGCCTTACAAAAATGCATTTTTGCAATGAAGTTGTTCAATAACTGAAGTTATCGAACAACTCTAATATAAAACAATGAAAATTAAATATTTATTTTTAGCGGTTTGTTTATTATTTTGCTCATGCGCGACTGCGTTATTGGAAACAACTTTTAAAGGCGGCGACTGGTTTTACTTTGAAAACACAGGCGCGATAATGCCTGTTTGGGTAAACGGCAATATTCAATCAGGAATATTTATTATTTATCTGCACGGCGGCCCCGGAGGCAATTTAATTGACGCGGCGACAACGAACACTTTTAAAGAACTGCAGAAAAATTACGCCGTTGTTTATTATGATCAAAGAGGTTCCGGGACATCTCAGGGAAACGCAAAACCTGAAAGTTTATCTATCGGGCAGTTTATAGAAGATCTGGAAAAAATTATTATATTGATTAAAAGTAAATATGATAATCCGAAATTGTTTTTATTGGGACACAGCTGGGGTTCTACGCTTGCGACGGCATTTTTGTTAAAACAGGAAAATCAATCGCAAATATCTGGATTGATATCTATAAACGGCGGTCATAACCTTGAAGACGCTGTATCGCTTTCAATGGAATGGGCAGCCGAAAAAGCGGCGCAGAAGGCAAGCTCCGGCATAAACGCCGCGCATTGGAAAAAAGAAATAATCTGGTATAATAATACCGCAGCCGCGGCGGAATTTAAAAATATCAGCAGACACTTTAGAAATATTGATAAATTAGACGGTTATTTTTTAAATCCGTCAAAATCAATTCTCGCGCCGGATTTCCCTCTGTTAAACACTCCTTATTCATTATTTTTTTTCCTGAATCTTGTTTCGCTCATTTCGAATAACAGCTTGAATTTATATAACTATAATTATCTTGAACAAATGCAAAATATTTATATTCCGGTTTTGATATTATGGGGAAAACATGACGGCGTAATTCCTGTTTCGCTTGCTCCTGATGTTTTTGAAAGTTTAGGCTCAGATGAAAAATATATTTTTATTCTGGAAAATTCCGCGCACGCTCCTTATATTGAAGAACAGGAACTGGTTTTCCAATTAATAACTGAATTTATCGGAAAAATAATTATTTAGGTATTCATATAACAGAGAAAATAATATCAGATATTACCTTTTTAAATGTGAATACTAAAACCATTTCTTAAAAGGAGCGGTGCAACCCCCCATGAGAAAACTCCGAGAGAATCTGCTCTGGAGCCCACCACGCAAAAATAATCCGAAATCAAAGAGCAATATAAGAAAGATTTTCGTATTTTTGCGCGGTATTTTTTTTGAGCTAATTGTTGTTGTTTTATTCGCTGGTCTCCTGCGCAGCGAACCTCGGAAAATGTTTTCCTCTGTGAGCTTACACCGCTCCTTTCAGCTAATATATTGATATTCACATTAAAATAACAATGAGTATTCATGTAATATTACTGTTATTCATGATTTGAATGCCTAATAAGTTTATTATGAAGGCACACGTAAAACCTAATGTATATTTATAGGCGGGAGCAGGCTGCGGGTAAGTAAAACTATCTTTGGCGCTCCCTGTCGGAGAGACTCAGCACTTACTGCGAAGCTTCTAGTGCCTATTTATTTTGTTTCATACCGATTAATTAATTAATACGGATTTATTCAATGCTGGGGCTCGTAGACAGGTTCTGCCAAAAGTTTTGCATACACGCAGACTGTCCTGCCTATATATAACCTGTTCGATTATACACTCACGCCTTCAATATTAGTTTGTAGGTATATAAATTAAGAATAATATTTATTTTCCTGTCATGTGAATACCAAATTTAATTTATATCCAACACCGTAATTTTTCCCCGTTGTACCTGCACGCTGTATTTCTTTCCTTTCCATATACATGACGCAGAGCGGACTTCGCCTGAGTTATTCGCAAACACGATTTTTCCCGCCTGAGGATAAACGGCGCATTCTGTGTAAATGTCGTCGGTTATTCCTTCGGCTTGTAATGAATCTGTCGAAGCGTAGATAATTAAATTCTGCAAAAGCCTTGTCATCGGCATGTTCACGGAAAAATTCGCAAGATAAACGCCTTTACCCTTGCCGAATTTATTTATTGTTAAAACCGGAACAGTTTCGTTCGCGTCAGGCATTGTTCCGCTTTGCAAGACTTGCGCTTTTCCGTCTGTCAGGAAAACGCCTTTTCTTGCGGAGATTTCAATTTCACCTAACTGCGCGGGAATTAATCCGTCAATTTTATTTACATCAAACGCCCATTTGCCGTGACAGGCGCGTTCCCCTTTATCGATGTCAACGCCTAGAACATGAGCCATTCTTAAAAATGTATTGTAACCTTCAACCGCGGAAGGCTCTCCTATGCCAAGGAAAACGCCGCCTGAGTGCGTCCATTTTGTTAAAAGCTCGACAACTACGCTGTCGTTCCAGTTAACGCCGCCGCTCCACGCATCGCCCGCTTCACCTGCCGATATGATCACGTCGATGCCGTCAAGGGCGCCGCTTTTTACATCATCAAAGGAAATGAACTTGACGTCTAACGGAAGGCCTGAAAGGCTTTCAAGCGCATGAATTAACATATGACGATCTGTCTCATGAAAGTGTCCCGACAACGTCCACGAACGAAGGGCGCCCCATGAGTGCAGGACGGCGACTTTCGGTTTTAAAGCGTAGGGTGCGCCTTTATCGTGTAACGCGCTGATCTGCCGGAATTCGCCAAGCACATCATCCATCGCGTCAAGAAAATCGGGGTAATCCTTTGTTAGGTGCAAATAACCGCCGAGGCCGCACCTTTCGATCTTCTGGCGCAGAAGCGCGCGCCTTACGCTGATCCAGTAGCGTCTTGCGTCATCGCCGGGACGGCCGCCGGGCGAGAATGTCGGCGCGCCGCCAAGACCGACGGGAAATAAATAAGGATGAAAACGAATTTCGTGAACAGGCGCGTTTACATTTGCGCATAACCGTATCTCGAAACCTGAAAACACGCATTTTATTATGCCGTCGAATCCAAACTCTTCAAAATGTCCGTTGTAAGGCTCCATTCCGATCCAGCAATCATCGTAAAACACATACGCTTTTTTCCCGGCGGCATGCACTATATCGATTAACTCCTTTGAAGCCGCGCGGACAAACTTCGAAATAAATTCCATCCAGTCGCGTTTTTTATGCGACGGGACGCGGTGCGTCGCGTTATATTTTCCCTGCCGCGTAAAATCTTCAGCGGTTAGCGCGTAACCGTATTCTTTTTGAAAATCATCAAGACTCGCAGGACATACGCTGAAATCATAACTGGCCCAGTCTGTAAACAAATGTCTGTTACGCTCATTGGATCCCCAAATCCAGACAAAGTTATAAAAAAGCGACGTGAAACGCACTACCGATGTTTTTTGGTGTTCATCGCACCATTTTTTCATATAATCTTTTAAGTACAAACGCGCGCCCGCGTTGTACGGATTTAACTGCATCAGGTGTTCTTTGTCCCAGTTGTTAGTCACATGGTTATACATGGAAATTTCTTCCCATATGCGCCACGCGAGAAAGCTAACCGTGTACTGCCGCCAGAGAACAGCGTCAACAGTAACAACGCCGTTTTCGTAACGCCACTTATCGCGGGGGACAGGCGTGTTGGTTGTCCTGTCATAAACCTGCCAGTATTTGAACGCGTCAGGCGAATCGTTTATCTGAAACTGCCCGCTGAAAAAATCATCCATTAATAAAAATGATAACTTTGAGTCTTCCGCGGTTTTGGGAGCTGTGCATAAAAATGTCTGCTGACGCGCGTCAGGATTTTTTTTAATCCAGTCATTATGTTCGCGAATGACACATACCGTCGAATAAATCCCGTATCCTGAATCAAGTATATCGCTTGAAAGAGTCGTGCCGTCGCTGTCGCGAATAATGTCAGCTCCCCACCGGCGCGCAAGTTCCAAAGTAAGCGCTTCGTATCCAGCTTCGCCGGGCAGCGTAAAATTGCCTGAAAGTCCGTTCATCATTATCACCTCAATTTATTATTTGAATAATTATATTATACACTAGCCATTGTCAGCAATAACTTGTTATACTGCAATCATGCGCGGGAAGCTGCACTGCGATTTGCGCGGTAATATAGAAGGAATAGCGTTTGATCTTGACGGGACTTTGTATCCGAACTACCGCTTAAATATCAGGCTTCTTCCGTTTATTTCAAAGGAGCTGCGTCTCTTAACAGCGTTCGGAGAGGCGAGAAAAATAATACGGCGCAGACAGGACGAGGGATATCTGCCTGACGGTGACTTCTATGAATATCAGGCGGAAATAACAGCGAATGTTCTTGCCGGAAAAAACAAGGCTGACGCGCCGCCGGACCGCGCGAAGACTGAGCAATTAAAAGAAAAAATTGATAGGCTGATTTACAGAGGCTGGGAGCCTTTATTTAAAAAAGTCAAACTTTTTAAACACGTTATAACAACGCTTGAAGGTTTAAGAAAAGCAGGTTACAAAACCGCGCTTTTATCGGACTTTCCTCCCGATACAAAAATTGATTATCTTGGAATATCTTCAGGCTGGGACGCCGTTTTGTGCTCCGAAAAATGCAGCGCGTTAAAACCTCATCCTTTATCGTTTTTAAAACTGGCCGAAGCTCTGTCTTTGCCGCCTGAAAAAATTCTCTATGTCGGAAACAGCCGGAGCTATGATGTTAAAGGAGCCGCCGGAGCCGGAATGAAAACAGCATGGATTAAAAACGCGCTTTTCCCCGGAGGCGGGTTAAAAAAACCAAAACCGGATTTTTACTTTTATAGCTATCGCCAATTATATAATTTTATGATAAATTGATACAGGATTTTGAAACAGGTATTATTCGGGAGGGGGCTTAATACTGATGATTTTTACCGTCGGAAATTTAATAACACTTGGCATTGTCGCGTGCGTTCTTATAATTTACAGGCTGGCCGATAAAAACAACCGTCCGCTTGAAAAGGTAAAAAAATACGCCGAGAAATGCAAGGAAGAAATCGCGGCCTATGCCGAAGAAAAAAGCATGGCAGTAAAGAATTTCGGCATTGATCTTGAAGTGGAAAAAAAAGCCGCTTCGCAATTAATGAAAAATATCCAGAAGCTCACGGAAGAAGAACTCGCGAAAAAATCCGAAACAATCGCCAGTATTGAAGATCATATCAAGGCTTTTGAATCATCTCTTGAAGAACTCGACGGCAAAACAGGCAGGGTTCAGGAAAATTTAAGCCGCATCAGGGATGAATCGGCTTTTGTCGAAAACACATACAAGCGCGTAACGGACGCGAAAGAAAAATTTAATCAGCTTGAAAAAGCTTTTGAAGCCGCGCAGAAAAATTTAACAGAAACCGAACTTCGCCTTGAGAAAAAAAATTCCAAAGCGATGGAACAGGCGGCCCTTGACGTAATAAGCGGCGCAAAATCGTCAGTGTCTGATTTTGAAGCGTCCGCGCAGATAATTGAGAGAAAAATAGAAGAACACCGCGAAGCCGTATTAAAAGCGGAAAAAGAACGCGAAGCCGTTCTAAACCATGATATGGAGCAGATAAAAAAACTTTTAAAAGATACTCTTGAAAACGCCGGAAAACGCGCCGACAAGCTTGAGGAAACAGCTTTTTTAAAACTGCGGGAGCAGTCGGCTGAAAGGGTGAATCAGGTTAAGATATTCATTGATGAAAAAATAAAAACAACTCAGGATTCTCTTAAAGACGAACAGGGAGCGTTAAATGAAAGAATAAAAACCATTCATGATAAATGCAATTCTGAAATTAATGAAATAAGCGTAAGACAAAAAAGTTTTTATCAGGAATGGTCAAAGAGCGCCGCAGAGCATGACAGCGCGGCGAAAAAACAAAAGGAAGAGATTACTTCTTCCCTTGCGCGCCAGCAGGAAGAAGTTGCGTCATCTCTTATAAAAGAGCGCGATACAATCAATTCGGCGCTTTTACAGCAGCAGAATGACTGGAAACAAAATATAGCTGAATTAAAAAAGTCCTCGGAAAAGCAGCGAAAAGACATCGACGCGAATTTAACCGCGGCAAAATCGGAGATAAATCAGTCAATCACGGAACTGCGGACAAAATCGCAGACCGCGATAAAGCAGCAGCATGACGAACTTGACGCGGCGATCAAAGGCCATCAGAAAGAAACAAGCGCGGCGTTAGCTGACATAAAGGAAAAAACAAGCACCGCTGTAAAAGCGCAGCAGCACGATACATCTGAATGTATAGCCATGTTCAACGGTTCGCTATTGGAATTGAATACCCAGTCAAAAGCGCTTTCCAAACAGCATCAGGAAGAGCTTAACACAATTATGGGCGAGCTGCGCGAGAAATCCGGCTCCGCGCTTAAACAGCAGCAAACCGAAATAAGCGGCGCGCTCAGCGGTTATAAGGAAAAAGCGAATCTTTCCCTTGAGAAGCAGTTAAACGAAATTGATACAACGCTTGCCGCTCTTAAGGAAAAAACCGAAAGCTCTGTCAGGGAACAGGAAGAAGCGCTGTCTTCAACATTCGGCGGATTAAAAGAAAGTCTGGAGGCTGCTGTTAATACGCAGAATGAAAACTTAAGCGCCGTCCTTGGCGATCTAAAGTTAAGATCAAATTCGGCAATCGCGTCGCAGCAAAAAGAATTGATCGCGGCCCTTGATGAAGTAAAGAAAAAATCCGAATCCGCGATAGCTGTGCAGGATAATGAATTAGCCGCCGCTATTGACGGAATTAAATCAAAATCGGAATCCGCCGTAATATTGCAACATGAAGAGTTAAACGCCGCTATCGTAAATCTGAAGTCTGAATCAGAATACGCGGTAAAATTGCAGCACGAAGAGTTAAACGCCATTATCATAAAATTAAAATCAGAATCAGAATCCGCAATATCATCTCAGCATAATGAGTTAAGCTCAGCTCTCGGCATTTTAAAGTCAGAACAAACTTCCGTTATCACATCGCAGCAGAAAGAATTATCAGCGGCTGTTGATGAAATGAACACTATCTTAGGTGATCTAAGAGAAAATTCAAAAACTTCAATCACACAGCAGCAAAAAGAATTATCAACGGCTGTTGATGAATTTAACACTGCCTTAAATGATCTAAGAGAAACATCAATATCTTCAATCGCTTTGCAGCAGAAAGAATTATCTTTCGTCTTAAATGAAGTAAAGGCAAAATCAGATTCAGCAATCACATTGCAGGACAATGAATTAACCGCCGCTATTAACGGTATAAAATTAAAATCAGAATCCGCCGTTAAACAACAGCATGAAGAGCTAACCGCAGCCCTCAGCGATCATAAATCAAAGTGCGATTCCGCCGTTAAACTTCAAAATAGTGAATTAAACGCCGCCTTTAGCGATCTTAAGTCAATGTGCGATTCCGCCGTTAAACTTCAGAATAATGAATTAAACGCCGCCTTTAGCGATCTTAAGTTAATGTGCGATTCCGCCGTCAAACTGCAGAACAATGAATTAAACGCCGCTTTCAGCGAATTAAAAGAGAAAACAGAGACATCGGTTAAGCAGCATTATAACGAGCTTAATGCGGCTATAAAAGAGCTTCGCGAAAAATCCGAAGCGTCGATCGCAAATCAACACAGCGATCTCGGCGCCTCTCTTGATAAGCAGTTAGAAGCATGGAAAGCCCTTGCAATAAGCGCCGAGACGGATATTATTGCAGCTAACGAAAAACGGCTTGATGAATACAGCAAAGCGAACGCCGAAGCTGTTAAACAGCTTGTAAACCTTGCCGACGACGCCGGGCGCCTCGACGTTGAACTGCGAAGATCAATG
>Ga0209755_10004235_pt1 | contig 17158 bp, 21 predicted proteins | sample TergutCo191P1_FD_187301 | JGI IMG/M metagenome (GOLD analysis project Ga0209755, IMG submission 187301) | Cornitermes sp. P1 segment gut microbial communities from Petit-Saut dam, French Guiana - Co191P1 (SPAdes) (version 2) | ecosystem: Host-associated > Arthropoda: Insects > Digestive system... | reverse complement strand
TTTGTCAAGCGCTTCAGGATAGTTTCGGAAAAATACAGGGGCAGGCGCCGCGGGTTCGGGCTGAGGTTCAATCTCGTCGCAGGGATCTGCAACTATGAGCTCTCGCATTGATTTCTGAAGAGGTCTAATATCGCCGAGTGGACGGAGGCGCACGTCAAGCAGTTCGCCTACACGTTCCTCTCCCCGACCGATCCCGTGAGCGCCGTATATTTTCGCTCGCACGGCTGGTGCGGCCTGATCCGCGACGACGATCTGCCGGCCGACGTTCCGCAGGCGAACGGTTATTTGCACGTCGCGGCGGTCGCCAAGGCGCTCTCGTACCCGTCCGGGTCTGAGACGTGGGCGTTTAAGCGGCTGGCTTCGGTTTTCCCCTCGGAAATCAGCAGCACCTTGGTCAGGCTGCTGACGGAAGGGCGCAGCAATTACTTTACTCAGATTGCAGGGCGCAACGTCACCATGAACGGGCAGGTGCGCGGCGGCGAATGGATCGACGTCATACGCGGGCGCGACTGGCTCCAGAACGACATACAGCTCCGCATTTTCAATTTGTTGCTTATGAATCCCAAAATCCCGTATACCAACAGCGGGATCGCGCTTGTCCATAACGCGATGATCGCGAGCCTCAAGGCGGCGCAGGGCAGGGGCATCGTCGCGGAGGACGAATTCGACGAAGACGGCGCGCTCGTGCCGGGCTTCACGACGAGCGTTCCCAACTCGATGAGCATAGGCGCGTCGCAGAAAGCCTCCCGCGCCCTTGCCGATTGCAAATTCAGCGCGAGGCTCGCCGGCGCTATCCACGCCGTCAGGGTTGACGGCGTACTAACGTACTAAGGAGAGGTGCAGACAATGGTCAGGACGTACGATTCGAGAAAAGTTTTAATATCGCTGGGGCCCCATTCCGTGTCCGAATACGCGGACGGCTCATTCATAACGATAGAGGCGCACGGCGAAGGCGTGCAGAAAAAAGTCGGGGCGGACGGCGAGGTGACCCGTTCCATCGATCCGGATCACACCGCGACGATCACGATCACCGTGCTCCAGCAATCCCCGACCGTCCCGTTTTGCCAGGACATGTTCGGGCGGGATCGAGCCGACGGCAGCGGCGTCTTCCCCGTGCTGGTAAAGGATTTGAAAGGGGGTCTCGTTTTTTCCGCGGAGTACGCGTGGGTGCAAAACATCCCGACGCGCGAATTCGCCATCGAATCGACGGAACGCGAGATCACCATTGACTGCGGCGACGTTGAATGGACCGGGGAGCTTACGGCATGAGGCAGCATGAGGTAAAAAGGGAGCGCGAGCTTGGGGGCAACACCTTTTATATCAGGCCGTTCGGCGCGTTCAAAGCCGCCAACATGAGCGGCGAGATACTGTCGCTGCTGACGCCGGTTATCGCCGGCGTCGCGCCTCTCGTGTTGGGCTCGGATGCCAAGGCGGGCGGCGCGAGCATCCTTGACATGGATGCTGAAAAGGCCGCCCCGCACCTCTCCAACGCAATGTCGGGCGTGTCCGGTGACAAGCTTGAGGCGCTGCTGAAAAAACTGCTTATCCAGCATCGGAACGTTTCCGTCGAGCTTGAGGGGCAAAGCGAGGCACAGCTGTTGACTGAAGACATCGCAAATGAAATTTTCTGCGGGGACACGCAGGATATGTTTATTCTGGCGTTTGACGTGATTCAGGTTAATTATTCGGGTTTTTTCGAGAGGCTCGGCGGCCAATATGGAAAAGCGCTAAACGCGTTTCGCGTGATGGGGCAGCCGAGTTCCAAAGATACGGCAAGCTAGACGTCGCGCAATTTTCGGAGCTTGAGCTGAGGATGTACGTCCTTATCGGCATGAGGCTGGCCAGCAAGTGGGAGCTCGAAAATGCTTACGACTTGGACGAAGCCCTCAAGCTGTACGCTCTGTGGCGTATGCAGCAGGACATCGAGGCGGCGCGCGCGGACGAAATGAAAACCAAAGCGAAAAGGGGGAAACGGGCTTGACGATACGCGACATCATGATCGGCTTTGGTTTTGAGATCGACAAAACATCCGAAAGCAAAGCTAACAAAACGATTGACAAGCTTAAGTCCGCATCTTCCGCCCTTGGGGCGATGGGAGTCAGGTTTGAAACGGACAAGGCATCGGAGCAGACCGTCAAGGACGCGGTCGAACGGCTCAAGGGCGACGCCGCGAAGCTCGCCGAAATCGCGACAAGCTTTGAGGTGGACGGGGCTTCAGAGCCGCGCGTGCTTGAGGCGGCGAAAATACTCAAAGCCGAAGCGGCGAAGACGCTTGAAATCGTGGCTAGTTTTGAGGTGGACGAAGCTTCAGAGCAAGACGTTCGCGGCGCTTTTAATATGTTAAGAACGGAAACGGACTTATTCGCCGCGACCGTGGTCAGTTTTGCGGTTGACGGCGCTTCCGCGCAAGCCGCCGCTGACGGCATGGAATCGCTGAAAGACAAGGCGCGGCCGCTTGCGAACAACAAAGTCGGCTACGAGGAAGACGGCAGCCGCATTCTCGTGTTCGACAGCCTGGAAGAGCTTGAGGAAGCCACAAAGCTGCTGGAAAAAAACGGCGTGGGTTACGAGGTTGACGAAGCGTCCCAAACCATCGCGCTTGACAGCATAAGCGACGTCGAAAACGCTGCAAAGGTTCTTGAAAGCAGTAAAGTCGGTTTCGCGGTTGACAGAGCGTCCGAAAAAAACGCCGTCCGGAGCATGAGGCGGCTGAGCATGACCGGCAGGCGGCTGCTCGGCGCCATCGGCATCGGGTTTTCCCTCGTGCAGGTTATCGGCATCGCCCGCAATTTCATTTCCGAAAACGAGGAAATACAAGAAGCCGTCGGAAATTTAAGAGACGAATGGAATGGCTGGAAAAGAAACATTGATGAAACTTTCGGCATAACCAAAAACCTGACGCGGTTTGCCGTTAACGGGCTGACGCGGCTAATGAAAATAGCGCGGAGGCTGTCGGACGCGTTCGCGCGGATCGCGGCCAGGCTTGGCGGAGTGAACAGGCTGATGCGGCTGCTCGCGTTTTCCGCCGGCGCCCTTTTCATCGCTTTAAACAGCGCCAAGATACTGTCGTTTTTGAGGGCGGTCGGCACGGGGTTGAGAAAAATCAGCTTGAAAATGGTGGCGATGGCGGCTGTCATATTGCTCATAGCCCTGTTAATCGACGATTTGGTAAATTTCATGCGGGGCGACGAGTCGCTGCTGGGCGCTTTGCTTGAGAAATTCGGCGTGGACGGCGAAATGGTGCGCGAAACGATACGCGAAATTCTCGGCGCGATAAAAAGCCTTTTGCCTTTTATTTTGGAGCTGGCAAGATCGCTCGGCGTCATGCTTTTGGGAGTGTTGAAAGAGCTTCTGCCGTTTCTCATGGATTTGGCGAAAGCCGTGATCCCGGCGATAGCCCGTTTGATAAAGCTGGTCATACCTTTGATTATGGATTTGGTCAGGAGCGTTTTGCCGGTCGTCATTAGCTTGCTGGAAGCTCTTTTGCCGGTGGCGATGCAGATCATCGCCGCCGTGCTGCCCGTCGCGATACGGCTTATTGAAACTTTAATCGCCATAGCGATGCCGATAATCGAACGGCTGCTGCCGTTCCTCGTGTCTTTGCTACAGTCGCTTATGCCCGTCATAACTTTCGTGGCGGAACTGCTGGGCAGCGTGTTAGGCAACGCGTTTAAGGCGCTCATGCCAATTATCAACGCCGTCATGGGGTTGTTCCAAGGGCTGCTCGATTTTATCACCGGCGTTTTTACCGGCGACTGGGGCAAAGCGTGGAGCGGCGTCGTGCGTATTTTCAAAAGCATTTTTGAAGGTCTCGCAGGGGTTTTCAAGCTCCCCATAAACCTCGTAATCAGCGGCATCAATACTTTTTTGGGCGGGCTGAACAGGATCAGGATACCCAACTGGGTTCCGGGCGTCGGCGGCAAGGGAATAAACATCCCCCTCATACCGATGCTCGCCAAAGGATCGGGCAACGCGCCGGACACGTTTATAGCCGGCGAGGAAGGCCCGGAGCTGATCACCAACGCGAAAGGCAGCAAGGTCTTCACGGCGAGCGAGACGGTCGGCATCTTTTCGAAACTGGGGGGCCTGTCGCAAACGTTCCGCGACATACTGTCGCTGGGCGGCGCGCCCAAAACCGATACGCTGTCCGCGGCGATTGCTACCGCAAACGTTGAAAACACAACGGTCACCCAAAACGTGGACATCACGAACACGTTTCACGGCGACCTGGCGGGCCAGCAAAAAAGCGCCGAGGCCATGGACAAGGCCGCCGCCGACGCGACCGGGCAACTGGCACGCGGCTTGGCTTACGCGAGGTGACGCATGGCGAGGACGAGACAGCCCGTGTCGATTGACGGCATCGGCTTTGACGCTTTGGTTGACGAAATCAAGCACTACGAGGCGGACGTGCCCGCGTACCCCGTCGAGCGCGGCTTTGAGGTGAGCGACGCGATTATCCTCAAGCCCCTGACGCTCAGCATGACGCTGATCCTCACCAACACGCCCGTGACTTGGCTCGCCAGGCACGGCGCGAGCCCGTCTCGCGTGCAGGACGAAATAAAACGTCTTGAGGCGTTGTATTTTACCCGCGAGCCCGTCACCGTGGAGACGGGCGAGCGAACGTACCGGAACATGGCGATCATAAGCATAGAGCTTAAAAAATCGTTGCAGACGGGAAGCTCCCGCGAGATTCCAATAATGTTCCAGGAAATCCGGGTTACGGAGGCGCAAACGATGTCCATCCCGGCGAGCTACGGCAAAAGCGGCGCGACCGGAGCGAACGCGGGAACCGCGGGCGTAACGTCACGGGGATCGATACTCCACGGCTTCGCGTCCGCCGCAAGAATCATTTAGGGAGGGCGACGAAAATATGACGAGGCTTGATATCGCAGTGCCCGACATGAACGACAGCTTTTCCCGCGTCGCGCTTGACGGCGCGCAGTACCTTATTAGGTTTACGTGGAACGACACGGCGCGGCGCTGGAGCTTCGGGCTCTTCACCGCCCAGCGCGAGCCGTTGGCGCAGGGCGTGCGCATGGTTCCGCGCTTTCCGCTCAACCTGCAAATAGTTGACGACCGGTTTCCCGCCGGCGCGTTCGGGGTGTTTTCCGATTTTGAAAGCGTCGGGCGCGACGATTTTGCGAACGGCAACGCCGCGTTTGCCTATCTATCCGCAGACGGGATGGCACGGCATGAAACACTTTGACCGGCAGTACCGGTTCGCGGCGGGGCCGGCCGGAGGCGAGGGGTTCGAGGTCGGGGCGACGACGCGGGAAAGCCCGAGCGCCCTGCGCATCCGCTTTTTGGTGGACAAATGCGAGACGGAGACCCCGAACGTCGCCGTGGTGTCGCTTTGGAACCTGAACCCCGAGCAGCTTGCCATTCTTAACGAAAAGGATTGCATCGTCACGCTTCGCGCCGGATACGGCGGCCACATGCCGCTGATATTTATCGGCTGCATAACGTACGTGCAAACATCGCTGGACAAGGGCGACCGGGAGACCCATATGGAGATCGTCGATGGCAGGATTGAGCTGCGGGACAGCTACGTCTCGCTGTCCTACGCCGGAACGATCAACACGAAAAAAATAATCGAAGACGTGGCGGCCGCCATGGGCATTACGCTGCTGTTTTCGCACAACGCGGAATTCCACGACTTGCCCAGAGGCTTCTCTTTCATCGGCCCCAGCCGCGTCGCGCTCGACAAGGCCTGCGCGTCAAGCGGTTTGCAGTGGACGATCCAAAACGGCGTCCTGCATGTCAAGATGCTGCGCGACGCGATGACCCGGCAGGTCTATCTTTTGGACGCCGATTCCGGGCTGCTCGGCATCCCGAAAAAAATAAACTACGGCGCGGACAACGCCGACGACGAAGACCAGTCGGGCTACATAGCGGAGTACCTGCTCAACGGGGCCATTGGCATCGGCGATTTCGTGCGCCTCGAAAGCGCGGTTGCGAAAGGATATTTTCGCGTCAAATCCGTCGAGATGCGCGGCGACAACATCAAGGGCGATTGGAAATGCACAGCGAAGCTGATTGCGTAAGGAGACTGCATGATACAGGAATACACGCAAGAGATTAAAGACCACATGCACGACGTGCTGCGCGAGGTGCATACCGCCATCCCCGGCGAAATCGTCGCCTTCGACTCCGCCAAGTGCGAGGCGACCGTGCAGCCGTTCGGCAAGTTCGCGAAACCCGACGGCTCCCGGCTCGACTATCCGCAGGTGCACGAGGTGCCTGTGTACGTCATGCAGGGCGGCGGGCAGACGGCGACGTTTGTCTACCCGATTAATCCGGGAGACGAGTGCATCCTGTTTTTTTCGGAGCAGGCCCTCGACGCGTGGCGCGAGAGAGCGGAATCGGACACCGATCTCCGCTTTGACCTTACCAACGCCATGACCATCGTCGGGTTTTTCGCGAGGCCGAACCCTCTCGTCAGAGAGGCCTGCGCCGACAACTCGATCATCATAGAAAAAGACGGCGAGCGCATCCGGCTAAAAAAAGGCGAGACGTACGTCAGAGACACCGCCGGGCAGTCCCTGACGTTCGTCCCGGAAAGGGTCGCGGTGGAGGCGAACGACTGCGACATTGATTCGAAAAAGCCCGTAGGGATCAAAGGCGCGCAAGTCCTGTTGGGCAACGATGTTTTGCGCCCGTACTGGACAGCCGAGACCGCAGCGTGGAGCTACGCCTTCATTCCGTCGCTGCCTTTGCCTCCGGGGTTGCCGATTCCGCCCGTTCCGCCGCTCATAAACATGGCGCTTAGCGGCATCCAGGCCGCGATCCAAGCCGCGGACTCGGCCGCCCAGTCAAGCAGCAGCTTGTCGATAAAGTAAGGAGGTTCCAAAATATGGCAATGACAGCGACGGGAATGGCGGAGGCTATTTTCGCGGAACTTACGACGGCGTATCCCGAGATGGCGAACGTGCCCGAAGCCGGCAGAACGGAAACCGTCAAATACTACCAGGTCGTATCGCAGGCGATCATCGATTACGTAAAAGCAAACGCCGACGTCCTTCCCGGCTCGTTCAACGTCCCTTCCGTAGGGGCGGTCGTCGGCACGGGGGCGATCACGTGACGGACATCCTTCTAGACCAGGACGGCGATTTGCATGTGACCGAGCAAGGGGACATCCGCCTGACCGAAAGCGTGCGGCAGGCGGTGAGGGTGCGGCTCTTGTGGTTTTTCGCCGAGTGGCGGTTTTGGCCGGACACGGGCGTTCCGTATTTTGAAAGCGTTTTCATAAAAAATCCCGACATCCGGCGCATCCGCAGCATCGTCCGCGACGAGGCGATGTCCGTTGACGGGGTAAGCGACGCGCGGGACATTACGATCTCTGTCAACGCCCTCGCGCGGACGGCGCTGATCACATTTGTCATCGCCGTCGGCGAGGAAACGCACGGGGAGGAGGTGTTAATCCATGCCTGATTTTGGCGTGACGCCCACCGGCGTAAACATAAAAAGGCTCGACGCGATAATGGACGAGCTGCACGCGGACTTATCCGACGGGTGGAAGGTAAACACCCGGAGCAACCCCATATCATACCTGAACGTGCAGCTGACCGCGTTCGCCGACAAAATAGCGGAGCTTTGGGAGTTCGGGGCGCAAGTGTACCACTCGATGTACCCGTTCAGCGCGGAGAGCGCGAGCCTCGACAACGCCGTTCAGTTCGGTGGCGTAGAACGCGAAGGCGCGAGACCGACGATATACCCGATACACTGCGAGTGCGTGGACGGCACTGTAATCCCGAAAGGATCGCTAATACGAAGCAGCACCAACCCGGCGGAGCAGTTTCTTGCGATGCGGGACACCCTCGTCACGAGAAGCGCGTTTAACCAGGCGCGCGTTCGCGTCGCCACTGTCCAGCCAGGGGCGCTGTACACGGTCGCGCTAAACGCGCTTCTGTATTCCTATGCAAGCGAGGCCGGCGACACTGAGACGGACATACTTGCGGGGCTCGCGGCAGCGATAACGGACGCAGGATTTACGGTGACCGCGAACGTCGCCCTGCTCAATATCGTTGCTAACAACATCCAAAGCCTGAACCAGCTAATACTTAGCGGGAACCTTACGACGGAAAACGTCACCGGCATCGTGAACTATAACAGCGAAATTAACGGCGAAATCACGCTCCCTTTCGGAACCGTCAACCAGATCGTGACGGCCGTTCCCGGGCTGATTTCCGTGACCAACCTTGTTCCATATATCGCGGGGCGCTTGCGGGAAACCGATGTCGAGTTGCGACAGTCATACGCAGAAAAAATCTTCCACCGCTCGAATCGTATGCTGGAAAGCATCAAGTCCGCGATTTTGCTCAACGTGCAGGGCGTTAACGCCGTCGCCGCGTACCAGAATGACACGAACGCAGTGGACACCTACGGCAGGTGGCCGCATTCCATCGAGGTGGTGGTGGACGGCGGCAGCGATTACGAAATCGCTGTGCAAATCGGGGACAAAAAGGCCGGAGGAATTCAGACGTTCGGCGACGTGGAAGTGACGCTTGCCGGCGAGGGAGGCGAGCCTATGATCGAGCGGTTCAATCGGCCGGAGTACGTGTTTGTCTGGTATCGGATACAGCTCACGCTTAATCCGGCGGAACGCTTGCCGCCAAACTACATTGAAAGCATAACGCAAATAATACTGGATGCGATGCGGACGGTGACTCCAGGACAGTCAATCGTTCCGCAAAGACTGATCGAGGGGCGGATATTCGGTACGGTGCCGGGCATCGGATTCATCGAGATCCGCGCTTTCCCCACGACCGACCACAGCGAGATACCCAATCCGATGCAGTACGTCGCCGGCGCGATCCCCATTACCCCCCGGCAAAGGGCGCTGACGGAAGCGACCCGAATTGAGGTGGTGCTTGATGGATAGCGCCAGGGATTACCTAAAAAAACTGCAAGACGATCTCATCGAGCAGTTCAAAGGCAAGCCAAACATTGAGGTGTTTCAAAAAGCGCTGGCTCGCCAGCTTGAGGAGTTATACGGGTTTTATTACCAGCTTAACGACATGCGCTGGCTGCAAAACGCGGAGGGGGCCCAGCTTGATGGCATAGGCAATATCGTCGATCTCTCGCGCATGGCTGCGCTCGTCTGGTCAAACATGGCGGGGCAGATCATGCCGATGGAAGACGACCTGTACCGGAAATTCTTGCGCTTCAAAGTTTTTTTGAATACGTCGGAAGGCACCTACCGTGAAATAGTACGGACGTTCCAAATGTTCTGGGCGGACACGCTCATTCTTTACGAGGAGCGGCCGGACGTTCCGGCGACGATGTTTTGGACGCTGGAGGGCGTAGACCCGTTCGCGACGGACAACAGGGTTCTTGACATCGCGGCCCGGGTCAAGGCCGCCGGCGTCGCCCTGCGCTTCGCGTTTCGCGGGTACGAGTACGAGCGGGCGGATTGGTTCGCGGGCGCGGCGGCGGAATTCACGCGAACGTTCTTCACGGGCGACAACGTTTTTATCGTCACTTTTGAAACGAACTATTCCGCAGGCTCGGCAGCCGAGACAAAGCGGGAGTTCTTCGCGGAGGACGGAGATCCGATTTTGACCGGCGCGTCCGCATATGACGCGGCGGCGGAATCGTCGTATATCCGCGAGCGCTACATGGAATTTGCGCCGATCCCGGACACTGCCGCGCTTTACGGCGGCGGCATAGAGCAAGAATGGATAAAGGAGACGCACACAGAATGAGCGACGTAAATCTCGCCCTGACAACGGCAGGGCAGGCATTGATGGCCAAAATCCAAGCCGGAAACGGCGCGGTGCCGCTGGAGATCACCCGCGTGGTTACCTCCGCGGGAACGGATCCCGATCCGCTTAACCTAACCTCGGTGACCGACGAGCGCCAGACGTTCGTCATCACCGGGCGCGAAGTCCAGGGCGCGAGAGCGACCATAAGGACGTACCTTAACAACTTCGGCAACCCGCAAACAGGGGTGCCGCCCCTCGCGCAGGGCTACACCCTCGCGCAGATCGGCTTTTACGCCGTCGATCCGGACGACGGCGAGATACTGATGCGGATTTCGCAGTTCGAAAATCCGAATTACGTGCCCTCGGCGACGGAGAGGGCGTGGGAGTTCGAGCCGTCTTTTAATTTCATCATCGGGAACGCGTCCACGGTCGTCGTGAGCATCGACCCGGCGAACAACGCCACGCGCCAAGACATATATAACAGCGTTGACGTTTCCACAGCCGCGCCGGCGAACGTGGGCGTGAGGACGCAGCACTTCGTCGAATCCGACGTGCTGGATTACGTCCCGTTTGAGCCGGACAACCCTTTTTCTTTCCAGGGCGAGTTCGATCCGGCGACCGGTCTGGACGCGAGCGGCGAGCCCATCCCGGAAGCCGACGACGATAACGCGGGCTTTTACTGGGTGGCGTCCGCGGCGGGCGAGTTCGCGCCGCCGGGCTCGGACACTGCCTTGACGTTCGCGGCGGGGGACTGGCTTGTGTCGGACGGCGCGGCGTTTTCCTCGACGCCGCCGCAGGGCGATTTTTCGGCTTTGTTCGCGGGCGCGGCGCTGACCGAGACCCGGATTGTCGCGGACCCGAGCAACGCGCTCGGCAGCATGTACCGCGTGGTTCTGCCGATAACGGTAATCGCGGCGGTGCGCGACCCCGCGACGCGGCAAAGCCTCGTGAACATAATCGCCAACATCAACGGCTACCTCTTGGGGCACATCGGCAACGTGGACGTGCACACGACGGCGGAATGGACGCGGAACGTTAACGACCTGCTCGCGCAGCTTGTCGCGTTCACCCAGCGCACGGACATATTCGTCACGCCGGATCAAAAAGCCGCGTGGGACGAAGCGCTCGCGACGGCGCTAGCCGCGCTTGCATTGGCGCAAAACGCCGCCGGCATGATCAACGACCTGGACGGCAGGCTCTCGCAGGTCGAGGACAGCCTTTTCAGCGCGATCGCGTCCAACCCGTTCATCATCACGTTCGGCACTTTGAACGGCATCGCGCTGACGTTCGGCGTTTGGAATCCCACGCTGCATAGAATAGAATGCTGACGCCGGACGCCAAGCCGCAGCCAGAGTTCTTGCTGCTTGCAAAGGCAAAAGACCTCGTCAAGCACACCGACATGATGACGAGCGACAAGCGCTTTCCGAAAAAATACCGTTTCACCCTCGTCAACCGGTTGCAAGAGCGGTGCTTGGAAATATTCGAAAATATTTCCGAAGCCAACGATCTAAACCTGCTGGACGGCGCCGAAAGGGCGGAGAGGCTGCGGTTGCAGCGCCGCGCCTTGACGCTATGCAAAACCGCGCTGTTTTTGGTCGAGGTTTCCCACGAGAGGGGGCTCATCACGGGCGCGCAGACCGAAGCGTGGGCGCGGGCCGTGACGGACGTGAAGAACATGTGCGCGCGATGGCACAAACAAGACAAATTAAGACCCTGGGGTATATCTTGATAGCAACTTTCGCGGTCGCCGAACGCCACGAACTCGCACAACGCTCGGAACGTCAACACTTCCGGCACGTTGTCGAACAACAACGCGTTCAACGGCAACAACGGGGTTCGCCCGCTTAGATGGACAGCCGGAACGAGTAAGCCCTGCGCCGAAAGCAGCGCGCCATCATCAAAGGAAGACATATCCCTCCGAAGCCCGAAGGCGACGGAAAATACAAGAATGCCGATGCGACCGCGCCCAGGCGCGCGAGCTATACACGGCATGGATTTTTTTTGGAGGCGGGGGCGTGACGGATTATGAAAAAATCTGCGATTTTGCCAACCTGTATAGGGCGTACCGCCGGTCTAGGCTAGGCAAGCGCGGCAAGCTGACCGTGGCTAAGTTTGAGGCAAATCTGCTGGAAAACCTCAATTTGCTTTCGGAGGAATTGAGGTCGGGAACGTACAGGCCGCAGCCGTACCACGTATTTTACGTGCACGAGCCGAAAACGCGGCTGATAATGGCGAACGCCTTTCGCGACAAAATAGTACAGCACAGCCTTTGCGACAACGTTCTGGAGCCCGCGCTGAAACGCTCGCTCATTTTGGAAAATTTCGCGGTGCAGGCGGGAAAGGGGACGCACTTCGCGCTAAACAGGCTTCGGGACGACATGCGATCTTATTTCTTTTCCCGGAAAGCCGCGAACGACGCGGAGCGACGGTCGGCAAGCCTGCCGCCGCTTCCCACGCATTTGGGCGGCTACGCCGACGGCTGGGCGCTAAAAGCTGACGTATCGAAATATTTTTACAGCGTACCGCACGCCCCGTTAAAGGCGCAGTTGCGGCGGCGCGTCGCCGACGAAAAGGCGCTGCGGCTCATCGACATGATTATCGACACCTGCGACGACCCCGGCATACCGATGGGGAACCAGACCTCGCAATGGTTCGCAATCGCGTTTCTTAGCGGCCTCGATCATTTCGTCAAAGAGCGGCTGCGCGTCAAGCATTACGGGCGCTATATGGACGACATTTATTTGATACACGACGACAAGGAATATTTGCGACGTTGCCGCATGGAAATTGAGCGTTACTTAGAAGGCTTGGGGCTAAAGCTGAACCAAAAAACGCACATATTTCCCCTGCGCAACGGCATCGACTTTTGCGGCTTCCACAGCTACGTCACCGACACCGGCAAGATCGTTCGCAAAGTCCGAAAGGCCAGCAAGGAGCGGGCGAAGCGCAAAATGCGCGGGCAGAAAAAGAAATTGGACGCGGGCGAAATCGAGTTAAGCGACGCGGAGAAAAGCTACGGGTCATGGCGCAGCCACGCCAGCCACGGAAACAGCTATTACCTGATACGGAGCGCTGACGCTCTGTTCAAAAATATTTTTAAGGAGAGCAAGCGAAAATGGCGCAACGAATAGGAGACTTGCCGAACGGATCGTTGGTGAAGGATATCGCCACGACCTACAACGGCGCGGTCGTACTGTGGCGCAAAGCCAACCACGACCATCCCGGCTATCCCGCCAACAGCACGACGCTCATAACGGACAGGGTTATCATGCTGAAACCGTTTGACGCGAGAGAGCCGGGAAACGCCAACGCGAACCGCGCGAGCAACGGCAACAACCGCTACCGCACGTCGAACCTGCGGCAGTGGCTGAACAGCGGAGGCGCGGCTAATTCATGGTGGGCGGCGCAGAACCTCGCGGACGGCGTCGCCAACACTAACAACCGCGACGCGGCCCCGGCGGCGGCGGACGTTTGGTCCGGGCATAACCACTACGCCGGCGAAGCGGGCTTCCTGGCGAATTTCTCGGCGAGCTTCCGCAGCGCCCTGCTGGACACGACGCTCGCCGTCGCCCGCAACACCGTCACGGACGGCGGCGGAAGCGAGCAGGTGACCGACAGGATTTTCCTCGCCTCAAACACGGAGGTCGGGCTGGCGAACGAGAACGGCGTCGTCGAGGGCGCGGCGTTCCCGATATTCGCCGGGGGCAACGCCGGCCGCCAGGCCATTCCCACCCCGCAATGCGTGTCGCAGTCCAGCTGGCAGGGCTCGGGCTTCAATTCAACGCAGGCTTGGTGGTGGTGGCTGCGGTCGCCGAGCGCCACGGTCTCGCACGGCGCTCGGGACGTCCACGCGTCGGGGGCGTTGTCGAACAGCAGCGCGTTCAACGGCCACATCGGGGTTCGCCCGCTTTGCAATCTGGATTCTGGAATCTTGGTATCTGATTCTCCCGACACCGATGGGGCGTTCACGATCTTATGGATACAGCCGCCGCCGATGCCCGCGAGCATCAACGTCCCCGCGACGATACTGGGCGGGAGCAGCGCGCAGGTGTCGTGGAGCGCGGTCACCGACCCGCAGAGCCAGGCAGTGCAGTACCGCCTCGAAAGGAGCGTTGACGGAGGCGCGTTCGCGCTGATATTCCAAGGCGCGGCGCTCCAGCATACGGACAGCGTGGCGCTCGGCATTAACACGGTGCAGTACCGCGTCCGGGCGGTCAACGCGTCGGGCTTGGAGAGCGCCAACAACACGAGCCCCTTGCGAACGGTGGCGAGCAACAGCCCGCCGGCGATAAGCGGCGCGGACGGCCCGCTCGGCCAGCAGTCGAGCGCTTTTATCCAGGCGTACACCGTCACGGATCCCGACGCCGGCGACATAATCACCGTTACGGAATCGCTGAACGGAATGCTGTTGCGCCAGTTCCAGGCAACGAGCGGCGCGGCGCAGCAGATGACGGTGACGCAAGACTGGTTCTCGCGCCTCGGAAGCGGCACGCACGCGCTGACGGTCACGGCGAGCGACCAATTCGGCGCGAGCGCGACGCGGACGTGGACGTTCACCCGCGACCCGGCGCAGACCTCGCAAATTCGCGTCAGCCTCGCAAGTCCTCTGGCGGCCGACGACATGCCGACCCGCATACTCGTGAGCGTCGGGCGGACGATCCCGCAGGGCGCGACGTTCCAGGTCGAGGTTTGCAACAACGGCAACGACCCGTCCCCGGCGTGGGAGGACTGCACGAGTTCCGTGCTCTTGGGCGCGGTCTACGCGTTCGCCAGCGCAAGCAAGGCGCACGCGAACTGGGGCGTTAACGTTCGCGTGAGCGTCGTTCGCGGCGGCGCAGACGGGCTTTGCTACATTTCCAGCATAGGAGGCAATTTTGAGTGACAACATTAGGCACCGAAAGGACAGCATCGCCGCCCTGCGCGAGCGGCGGGAATTGGAAGCTGCCAAGAATTCCGCCATCGCGTACCTGTTCCGGCGCATGGCGGAGGGCGGCGAGATTGACGACGCGACGATCCGCGGCCACTCCCCGCTTTTCGATCTGTGGAGAGGGGAGGATATCCTCGCCCCCGGCGCGATACGGCGATGCCCCGAAGACGCCCGGCTGTACCGGTACGGCGCGGAGCCGTTTCAGCCCGTATCCGGCGACGGTGACGGCGCGAAAGCCGCGGCGTTTGCCGGGAGCACGCAGCGCGAGCAGCAGGGCCTGGCCGGAAAGAAGCAGCCCAAGCCGCCGTCCAAGAATCCGGACTACTGGAAGGCGATAGGCTGAGGGAGGATCCGCGCATGAACTACCCTTTAATTATCGCCTTGCTCGGATTTTCCCATGGCGTCGTCGTGGCCGTGATCGCCGGATTGTTCGGCCGCGAAAACAAAAAACGGGCAGCGGAGAGCGCCCGCGTCGAAAAACGCGCCGCCCTCCGCGCCGAGGAAAGCAGCCTCGCGATGCGGCTGATGACGTGCAACACCAGCCTCGCCGTCGCCACCGGGATGGCTCTCAAGGAAGGCCGGGCGAACGGCAAGATGGACGCCGCGCTCGCGGAGGCGGCGAAAGCGCAGGCCGATTATTTCAAATTCATTAACGGCGTCGCGTCCACGCAGATGGCGGCGGATTAGCGCCGGCGCGTCGAGACTGGAGGAAAACGATGAAACCGCACGAATTGTTCAAGATGATTCACACCCGCGATGGATACAGGCACATAGGGCGCGACCTGTCCTACAAGTTTCACGTAGACCATGAGAGCCGCATGATCTACGTGTTGTTCCAGGGCAGCAACGGACTGCGCGACTGGTGGCACAATTTCCTCGCGGCGCCGATAAACAGGGGCGCGGCGGAGCCTTACCGCGGCTGCGGCTGGAAGGTGCATCTTGGGTTCCGGCGCGTCTGGCGGTCGGGCAACGACCAAGTGATGCGGGAGACGTTGGAGATGTGGGAGCGATACCGAGAATCCCGCCCCATCGCAAACGGGCCGATGTCGCCATACCACGTATGCTTCGCGGGGTTCTCGCACGGCGCGGCGCTGGCGCAGCTCGCCGCCGAGAACTGGAATTTCAGGGCGCTCGGCGGCGGCGCTTTGCCGGACTGCGTGTGCTTCGGCTCGCCGAAACTGGCGCACGGGCGCAGGGCCGTCGAGCGACTTGGCGGATCGATGCTGCTCGTCAATTGGATCAACCGCGCCGACCTGATAACGACGGTGCCGCTTAGGAGCTGGGGCTACGCCCACGTCCGCGAGCATTTCGTTAACGTGAGGCGCGTGCCGCTGTTAAGCTTGCTTAGGGTAGGCAAACACCACCAGATATATGACCGGAAAGAGATTTACCCGCAGAGGGAGGAAAGATCATGAGTGAGAAAAAATCATTGGCAGCGTTGCTGATAGATTTGCTGCGCAGGCTTGCTGCGTGGCTTACAGCGGAGACCGAGCGGGATTTCGACGATGCCAACCGCTCGCCAGCGGCGGAAGTCGAGCGCGCCGCGGAAAGCGGCAGCCCCCAAAACGAGGGCGACCATGATAAACCCAAGGAGGACAAAATGAGGATAGCCATATCATCCGGACACGGGGCGAAGATCCCCGGAGCCGTCGGGCTGCTTGTCGAGGTGCGCGAGGCGCGCCGCGTCACGCGCAGGGTCGCGCAGATGCTCAGGGAAGCGGGCGCCGAGGTCGCGGAGTTCCACGACGACGACAGCGAGACCGTCGCCGCCAACATCAACTCAATCGTGGGGTGGCACAACGCGCATGAGCGGGACATGGACGTGTCCGTCCACTTCAACGCCTTCCGCCCCACGGACGGCCCGATGGGGGCGGAGGTTCTTTATCTTTCGGCGCGGGAAGCCGCCGCAAAGGTCTCGGCGGCGATTGCCGCTGCGGGCGGCTTCCGGGATCGAGGCGCGCGGCATCGAACGGATTTGGGCTTTCTGAACCGCACCGGCAAGCCGGCGATCCTGCTGGAGGTGTGCTTCGTGGACTCTGCCGCGGACGCGAGGCTGTTTGGGGAGAGCTTCGACGGGATTTGCGCGGCGATAGCGCGGTCGCTGCGCGAGTGCCTGGAGTCTGGCGGGCGCTAGGCGGGCGGAAAGAAGCGGGAAGGATTTGCCGTGGCTCTCTGCGCGGAGATAAAAATTGTACAAATATCATGGATTCGCACAAATCGCCCGCCTTGAAATCTTTACTTTTACGGCTACGACGTTTTTAATAAAGTACATAGTCGTTGGAGTGTTCAAGACCGCACCGTCAGCACCTGGTCGGCGTTATCGAACCGGGACGCCAGCACGTGCGCAACGAACGCGAACGCAACTTTAGGCCCAACACCGGGAACGGTCTGAAGCCGCCCTATCGCCTCGTCCCCGACGGCGGACTCCTTCATCCGCGCGTCCAGAGCAGCAAGCCGCTTCTCGCAAAGCGAGAGGCATTCAAGCAAGCGCTCCGCCTCCTCGCGCTCAAGCCCGGCGAGCCGCTCC
>Ga0209755_10004234_pt1 | contig 17163 bp, 13 predicted proteins | sample TergutCo191P1_FD_187301 | JGI IMG/M metagenome (GOLD analysis project Ga0209755, IMG submission 187301) | Cornitermes sp. P1 segment gut microbial communities from Petit-Saut dam, French Guiana - Co191P1 (SPAdes) (version 2) | ecosystem: Host-associated > Arthropoda: Insects > Digestive system... | reverse complement strand
TACTGTACATCAGGCAAAATAAGACTCCTGATGATGGAAAATAAGTCTGTCCAAAATATGTAGAGTTGTTTACCAAAATAAAGGTGAGAAATAGTGCATCTTGTTGGCTTCTATATTAGACTATATCATGATGCATGGTTCTCTGAATGTCAAAAACATGGTTTGATTTTTAAATGTCTCCTATTTGTGGGTGTCACATTCCTCTTCATATGCAGTTCATTTAAAGGTGGTGCAAGAGGAGGGGGAAGGGATAAGGAGACAAAAGGGAGCAAGAAAAGAGCAAGACCCAGCAAACTCTCTCAACTTCAGAAATTCCAGTTGTTGACAGCAACTAAGAGGAAGCATCTGTTGATGACACCACTTTCCCCACTTCCTATAAGCTACAGAATTTAGGCTCCTTAAATAATCTTCAGAATTATGAATGAGTAGGAACCTTATAATAAATAAATAAATAATGTTTGTTATGTAATCTAATTACTTGAGAATTTTCATAATTCAGATGTCCTTTCTATATAACAAAGCAACTTTACTTTTAAATGACAAAATAATGATTACTATCACAAGTTGTTTATACCATGAAAAATATGATCAAATATCAAAAATGTATTTTCAACACTAAGCCTATGGATAAGGACGTTCTTGCATCACAGAATTTTCCAGAAACATAAAACAGGATCTACCAATAGGAGTGTGTGTGACTAACCAACCAATTCCATGCAGCAGGCCCTTCTTTAGGTGTTAACTGTTCCTCAGGTGGCTAAGAAATTCCCCACATTTTATGGAACCCAAAGCTTCCATTACCATTTTCACAGCAGGCAAACTCTTATCCATGTACTGCATTGAATTGAAGTGAACCACATTAATCCAGTCCACACACTTCCATCCTATTTGTTTGGAAAACATTTAATATTATACTCCCATTTATGACTAGGTTTTTCAAGTCATCTGTCTCCTTCAGATTCGTACCCCCCATATGAATTCTATATGTATGTCTATTCTCCTCCAAACATGCCCTCCCCATCACTTCTCAATTTTGTTACCCTTATCATATTTGGGGAGAAGTACCAATCAAAGTGTTCCTTGTTATGCCACATAACACACTAACCTACAAATTCTTGTAGATAAGAAACCTGTTTTAAACTGTAGTCTGTAAGTGTGTTGTGTACATTAAATCAACAAATGTATCACTCATTTTGTAATGAAAATTTAAAAATTTATGGAGAAACACTGTAATGCCATTTTGGTAACTTTACCAATGGACCTTGCTAAAAGTTATACATAGTTGCATTATGTTCCTGAATAATTGTTACAAATAAACTTACTTGTAACATATCATTAGTTACAGCCAATGATTTAGCTATCAAATAACTCAGTACCATCACAAAACATATACACTACCAAAGTGATGTAATTAATTCAGAGAACTTGACACATGTAACAAAATATATATGGACTCTAAAGGAACTACATGTTAAGAAAAAAATTACATTTTATCTTCCACCTTACATCTTGCTACATGAATTCAAAGTATTCAATGGTCCAGCTGTGTCAAACAGTATCATTTCTCAAGGTTTGAGGTACTCACAACAGTATTGCTGAAGTTACACGTCTTGTGGGACACAGTGCTGTCACTTTCAGGATTAAGCAGTCCAACAAGAATAACCACTGCCAGTAGACTTAAATCTTCAACATTAATTTAACTGTAATTTGAATCACACATTAAAATTAGAGTTAGGTTTACCAGACTGAAGATATGGTATCTTCCTTTTGAATGTTAGTATTCAGAATGATATAACCTAACATACTTTGGAAAACAGATCAGAAACATCTTGAAAGTTTTGCAATGTGGTGCTGGAAGTGGATGTAGAATATTAGCTGGACCAATTTTGTGAAAAAGAATATGTATTACGCAGAGTCAAGGAAGAAAGAGATATCCTACGTACAAAAGAAACAAAGAAGGTTAACTGGATGGGTCACAACTTGTGTCTGAACTGCCTTGAAAAAAACACATTATTACAGGAAAGACAGAAGGAAAAGAAGAAGAGGAAGAAGATGTCAGCAGCTGCTAGCTGACCTAAATAAAAACAGGAGAGTGGAATTTAAAACAAGAAGCACTAGATCACACTCTCTGGAGAACTCACTTTGGAAAAGGTTAAGGACGTGATGCAAGACAGACGACGTAATGAATGAATGCCTACAGTAAAACTAACTCTTTCCATTACACACTTTTAATAATGCAATAAATGTCCTAACTTGTTTGTATATTTACACAATAGTCTCCCATGTAAAAAGTCACGAACAGTTAAAATGCCCTAAAATCAGTATGTGACACAGTCATGTTATGACTGAAATTTTATAAGCAAAATAATGTTCAAAGTATGAAAACCGATTGACTCTGAAATATTTTGTTTCTGTCCCTGAAAGGGATAGATAAGTAAAATTATATTTCAAAACAAAACTAACTTCTCTGTCCTCCTACATATGCAGAAATATTCCACCCTATGTTAATCTTGATAACACCATGTCGTACGATACGTACCCTGTTTTCACTTCCTACTAATCAGGTGGTGATGTGGTGGCAGTGGCGGCGGTGGTGATGGTAGTAGTAGTTCATATGCTTAAACATTAACCTACAGGATTCATATGCATGAATATAACAACTCTGCATTGTGGAACAAAACAGCTACTAAGGCTTTGGAACCAACATGGAAAACCAGAATTTTGGAAAGTAACTGAAAACTGTAACTTTGGAAAGTTTCTGAATAACAAATCAAGTACACATCTGAAACTACATTAAATGAATATGACACTTGTATATACAGGATGTAAATATAGCTGTACACTTGAAAACATAAATCCATAAGTCCTTTTCATATTGTTTCGGTATTTAAAAATAATTTTGTTTCTCAGACAGCCAAAACTGAAAAAACACAAATTAATGCATAAAAGGAAAGATTTGGAGATTTCATACAACATGCTGACATGTAAAATATGGTACCTTCATACACAAAAAAAAAAAAAAAAAAAAAAAAAGTAAAGTTAACCCATTTCCAAAATGCCCTCTTCATAAATTATCCATTCTCTTCTATGCATATAAATACCCAAATTAAATATATCACATACATTTTCTTTTCAAGCAAGAAATGGTGTCAACTCAAGAAAATACAATCAACAGCAACATACCGTAATACCCACGTAGCATATATAATCAAACACACATGAAGCTAAACCTTTTCTTATTGCCAACAGAAAACAAATTTACACACCAACTGGCAACAGCTATACTGCACAATATAACCAATACACAATAGTGAAACATGATTTTACTCAGGGCAAAAAGGTGACATGTTTTAGACCAGTCACATTAATACACTGCAGAAATACTATGTATTAAATTGATTTTTAAAAACAAATACCAACTTCACATACGATTTTCAATAATTGATCTTACCTCATTGTGTACCATAAATAATAATAAATTATGAACTAGAATGAAGTACAATGCTCTGCTTAACATTATTTATGCACTGTTGTAACACTCTTGCTGTACACAAGAAGCATGTCCGGAAAGTCATATCTGCGTTTGTCGCATGTATGACCTAGATGACTTTGATGAACTGAATGTATGACCTAGATGACTTTGATGAACTTACAGTTGATAAAAAAGATGTACTAACAAAATGAGCACATGAATGAACACGTATCTCTTGGTACAGAATGTCTATAAAATGCAAAATTATGAATTGATATACAAAAATAGTACAAGGATATTTAACAGAGGCCAAGCTAAATTGCTCATCCATAATATTTATAATCTTAAAACTTAGGCTACACATGCTGATTTATTTTTCTTACAACAACAGGTTGTCTAACTTCTATTCCAGCATTGTAAGATGAGAAGTTTCCTTATCAGAACACACATACCTTACTGTGATCCAGCTCAATCCAATCCATACCATCATAACCTATTATTGTAACAGTCATGCGAAGGTATAGCATCACTCATTCTTAACCTCAGTACTAGATGGAAGTGGGTTGTCAGCTTCAAACACCATCCACTTTACACACAGTGAAACAGCCTCTAATACCAACTGAACAGGAGACTGGTTTGGCCCCAGATTCGGTCTGGACATTTTGGAGAAGACAAAAATCTCTCACTTTTGCTGGGAATCAAACCACAGATCATCCAGCCCATAGCTGAGTCACTGTAACAACTACACTATCCCAGCACCCAATCCTGCAATCCTGCCCTACAACGTACCATGTATATAACCCTCTAAGATCTCCAGTTTTCCATGATAAAATGCACATCTTTTGTCTTCCTACAAGAGCTACATACTCTGATCACCTTAAACAAGTAACCTGCAGCAATATGATGTGAGTTGACATAAGCCACGGGATACCTTCACATTCTCTTTCACTCTTCCTTTCTTAGATAACATTTCCTGTTTCAGCATTTTGATATCAAATACATCACATTCTCTCTCTTTCTCTGCACAAGATTCATATTATACATAACAAGCACAACAGTTGCATAGATTTTACTCTTCAATTCCTGTTGTAGCAAATTAAATTTCATATACTTTGAAATAAATAATATGAATAAAACTGCTAATAAGCCATAATCCATCATCAGTGTTAATTTGGCTTGATTTTATTTAAATATGATGTAAATAATAAAAGATCTTCGCTTAAAAAGCACAGTCTTTTGTAATTTCCAAGCCTGTTTATCAAGTCTGAAACGTCCAATTTCAGAAAAGTTCATGTTTCCCACACTAAGGTCAGTTTAGAAATTTATGCAAGTGCAGACAAATATGGTTCAGCTGAATCTGCAGTGTGTGTACAATCTAACAACATTTTCTGTGTCATGGTAACAATTATAAAGTTTCACATGAAAGATGGGTAAGTACTCTTACCTGCTACACATCATATTTCACACTACTGTCTTGTGCTTCAAGGTTGGCAGTAAGTACCATCAACCTCTTAGTTAGTCTTGGCCACGTAATACCATTCACATACTGAATTACACTTAGCAAAGAAAATCATAAACATAAATGTAATCCGTTTGGGGAATTCCTAGTTATTTTATTTTGTATATAACAGAGTGATTCAAAATAATTAATTTCTTGCTCTTTAATTGTAACAATAACAATTTATGTTAACACAAACTGCACAAGCTAAAACTTTGAGACTATGTGGTAGCAGATATTATAAGGTAAGAGCTGGAGTAGCTGGGACATATGTATAATCCAAATGGGTCCAACATGGGTGGCTAAGAACATGTTTAAAACTAAACTAGAACGGAGAAGGAAAGTGGGAAGGTAAGAAGGTAGAAAGATTTGCGACAGTTGAAAGTGCGATAACAGGGACAAAGGGAAAATAACACCAGTGGAATGGGATGTTACAAGGAAGCAGTGCTACTCCTTTTGTCTGGTATTTAAACAGAATTTCCGGTCACAGTTGTGTTACCACCCAGAAACATTTACACGTTGTTACAAAGAGCTATAACAGTTTAGGAAGGCAATTATTTTAAGTGGAAAATATCATCAGTGGGCACACAATATCGAGGTTTCAAAGTAGATTATCATTTTATAATTGAATATATTTGTTCACTACATGGGCAAACAAAAATTGCCAGTCAGTCCTTAATTTGTGTGTGTGTGTAAAAAAAAAAAAAAGCCTCCCCCACACACACACCACCACCACCACCAAACAAACAAAATTAAGTCCCTGGTCAGAGGAGTTCAGGCAAAACACTGATAACATTAGTAACATTTTCATTTAGCCTAATTAAGTTTAATAAAAATAAAGGTTACATTACACAGTAAAATCCAAACATTTCACTGCACTTCATACCAAATTTGACTTGGTCATATCTAAAGCCCAGAGGGCAATGTAATAGTAGGTCTCTGCTCACTTTCATCCAACAGGCTGCAAAACAAGGCATGTATGTCTGAATGGGGAAGTTAGAGGCAGCTTTCATCAAAAGCTGCAAATGTTTATTATCAATAAACTAAGTTATAATAGCAAAGACCATATTATGTCTCAAAAAATCAACAACTCAGTACTTCCAAGACAAATTAGCAGGATGTCCTAATTTCACCCTACAGGTTAATATATTACCAAGCTCTTATAAGTTCAAGAAATGTATAGCAAAACTCCAAGAACCATCACTGATGAGATCAAACTGGCATAGCAAATAACTGTAAATGTAAGCAACATACAATTAGTAACAATTCTATGAAAGATGAGACAAAACAGGGAATTTGCCTGTACTTAAGAGTGTAAGGAGTAGGTGAATCTATCTTGCAAAGAAACAGTATGCTGGAAATAATACATTAGCTACAAACGACCTCAAACACAGTTTTGTTTCTGTACTGTTAACTTGCAAAGTGAGATACTGAATTATTTATGCTTTGTTATTACTGCTGCAGAAGTACACACATATATACTTATAAAATTTATAGCAGTGAGACTAGCTGATAAACAAAGAATATACATAAACTGTACAAACTAGGCCTTCTATTTACATTTAGGCATGAACTTGTGTTGCTGAATGGAGAGGTAAGAGTTTTGGTTTCATCATTATACAGCTGGGAGTATTAACAGGAAGAGAGATCTTGAAAAAAATGCATTTTCACTACCATACCTCAGTTACTACATCACATGTCACTGTCTCAATATAAGCTAAATATCATCATTCTGATGGAGGTAAACACAGTTGTACAGAATATACAGCAAATGTATATAAATGATATAAAAATATTATGTAATGTACATTCCACAAGAGTTACAGAAAAACAAATTACATCATATCCATGCACCTTAATTTATAAGCTTGTCTTGTGACATTCAACTTTTCTTAGAACACAACTCCATAAAAATACCACGTAGAAAGAAACATGCTTTGACTATTCTTTGAGATACACAGATTTAAAATTCCCACTTCAAGACTCACAATATGTTATTCAAAAATCTGAATCAAATAGAAACAAGCTGCCACAGTTATGGTAACTTCAGTACCAACAGTTATCACATCATTTCAAAATAAAACCAATTAAAGCAAAACTGGACTAGTGGACAAAACTACTAATCAGAAATAACTGAAACACTTCAAAGAAGAAACATGAGTATCTGTTGTCTTCAACTAAACCAGCATTTAATGTACCTATTGTACATGTCACATTACATTAGATGAAGACAATGAACATGAATGCACGGTATACACAATATTAAGACGAGTATCTGTATGTGACCACAGTTATGGTTATTTCATTTATCCTCCAGTATACTAATGGAAATGATACTGAATTGCATCAACTGAATGCACAAAATTGTTGATTTTAGACATAAAACAGCTACAGCAATTATGAAAGGAACAAGAGTTCTTGTCATGGTTTGGTGTCCAGTCCTTAGGTAGCATCAAAGCAAACATTTCAGCTGTTGGCCCCATCAACTAATTACATAAATCTTCTAATACATGTTTCTTTACTTTCTTCAGATAAGACCTGAAATACAACCTCTATATGCAATGGAAAATACTACTTTGTATAAAAACTGTAAAATAAAAATTTATGCACCTTGTTGAAACATCTGATTTAATTTATAATACTGTTATATTACCTGTAAATGGTTCTTAAATTCTTTTCTTAGGGGGTTCTGACAATCTCGGAACAGTACAAGACGAATTTTTAAGTCATTTCAAAATTTTCATCACTTTCACTAAAAATCATTTGTTGAATTTATGAGACACAAGTGACATTTGACAGCTAGCAAGGTTTTCAGTTAATCATAGCTACTTTTCACTGCAAATGAGTAGGCTACTCTTAGTACAGTACAGAACTGTCATTTATTACAACCTTTCATGGGCACATGGGGCAAAATGCTGTCCCATGCCATGTACATCCTTTTTGTCCAAAAGGAAAAACAGTGTCCCACAGTGGGCATTTAAACTGAACAGTGCTCTGGCCACAGCAGAAACCTGGGATTAAAGAGGATGTATGCTACTAAAGGATAATAAAAACAGTTATGTGTGAAGTAAAATGTTGTAGTTCCATTGAACACTACATAAGTTTACCATACACAAGAGTATGTGATGATTCAAGCCGCCTGGGATGAGACATTATCACAGGGTGAGCAGACCCTGAAGTTACAAAGAATCATGGGGCCTTCATTATCAGGATCAAGTAGTCCAAGACAAAACATTCTTCTCTGATTGCCTGACCTTGTAGAAGAATGACCTGCCATTCTTCAAAACGTTGGAAACTTCTCACCTAAAAATACAGTGTCACATCTCACGAGACTTCAGTTTTCAGCAAAAACAGTGCAATAGCCACAAATCCCACAAGCTAGCCAGTGTTTTTCCTTAGCCTTTATCATCCTAGAACAGGGTATTTTAAATGTCCTGGTACTAAATGAGTGGTGGCCAGATTTTAAGTATGGGTTAATATAATCAGTATTAGAAAAATGCAAATACTCAGCCAGCAAGACTGTGTGCATAGGCCATTACAGTGGTACAGTGCACAGATAATACAAGTTTAGTGTGTTTTATGGTATTCCACGGTCAAGTCCTGTCAGTTCATAAGCCTTTAATATTCCATCTTGTAATATGTCCTTTGTATATAGATAACATGGTTGGAATACCCATGAAGACTTAAAATTAAGGCAGGCATACCACATTGTAAATAAAGCCAACATAGTGCACAATTTTTCTTAGTACGTTTATTTCTTAGTATATGTATCAATCTCTACATGTTTCGGGCGACTATGTGCCCATCATCAGGAGAAACAATTGTGTTTATGTGACACTTGGTACTTGTTATTCTGCAAGGATAACAAGTACCAAGTGTCACATAAATACAGTTGTATCTACTGATGATGGGCATGTAGTCACCCAAAATATGTAGGGATTGATAGATATACTAAGCAATACACATACTAAGAAAAATTGTGCACCAAGTTGGCTTTATTGACAAAATTATACAGAGATGCACAGTCAACAAAACATAAAAAACCAGACACACCAATCAAAATTGTAACACCAAACCAAACTTAACAATTCTAGCTTCAACAGTTATCTGTTTTTACCACAAGACAGGAACTTACATACACATTTCATAAGATTTACACACTTATTTACCATCCTAAAAAAAAATTACCTTCACAAAAGCTGCATGTTTTTCAAACATATATTAAATGCTACACAAAAAGGACCCTGTATGAAAAGACACTATAACTTCTCCGTCTCGTAAGTTTGATAGGCATTATGCTATTACCAAGTTTAATTATTTTAATGACAATCTATTAGTTGTTTAAAAAGGGGCAGGGACGAAGATGGCAAAAGGCTATCATGTCTTATAAAATAAGAAGTGTTATCTCTTAAGTGACATTACACAGCTGCAGTCTCTGGCAGTTAACCAATGATGTTTATAATCAATAAAATATCTGTAATTAGTAGTAACTAGTGACACCAAATTACTTATCTGTAGCAACACCAATTTCACGATATTCTACCCACAACAGTTTGTAAAGTATTATTTTTATTACATTCTGTTACTTATTGCAGTGGACTCTACCCAGAATGACCCACACAAAATGCCACTTACAGCTTGACAGAATAATGCAGAATATAAATGCACTTCCAAGGTTCAAAATATTATATTTATGGCCCTTGCAGACATTCCCACCACTTTCCTCTCCCCGTGTAATTTACTATCTAACTACAGTACAAGCTGGTTTATCTGGCAGTGGACGATCTGTAAAGTTCTACTAACTGTAAATTTACAGAGGTCCATTACATATCACTATTTCACCTACTGGCAGCACCCAACACCGATTTTGAGAAATCAAAAAGCAAACAATTATTAAAAAAGGCAGTAACAGAAAAATGCTTCTTTGTGCCTTGTTGCTCCGTTTTTCAAATTATATACATATATATATATATAAGCACTAAAAAAATTTAGACTTTGACATAGTAGCACTTCAAGAAACTCAGAAAGTGGTATCCAAAAATTTGATAACTTTGCTCTATTCAATAGTAGATTAGAAAGTAAAAAAAAGAGTTGTGGTTTTTATGTAAGTGGAGAATTTTTGAAATATGTTAAAGATTTCAAAATTATAAATGAAAGAATATGCTGTTTGAGTTTGAAAGCTAAATGATTTTCATGTACTCTAATAAATGTCCATGCACCAACAAATGAAAAAAACGAAGAAATAAAAGAAGAATTTTACAGTTTATTAGAGTAAAATATAGATCAAATAGCTAGGTCTGACATTAAAATAATACTTGGAGATTTTAATGCAAAAGTTGGTAAAGAAAGCATATACAAACCCATCACTGGCAATGAAAGTTTACATAAAGAAACTAACAAAAATAGAATAAAAATGATTCAGTTTGCGATATCGAATGGTTTAAATGTAAGAAGTACAACGTTTCCACACAAAGATATTCACAAAGAGATATGGTATTCAGGAGACGGCAAGATAGCAAACTGAATAGATCATGCTTTAATTAGTAATAGAGTCAGGAGTGCAACAACAGACATCAGGGCACTAAGAGAACCAGACATTGGATCAGATCACAGTTTACTAAAGAACTGAAACTATGGGTAAAAACTGGAAATAAATATAATGAGAAAAGAAAAATGGTGAATATTTTTCAAAATCCAAAGTGGTAATGAGAATATGCTATAGAAATTAATAATAAGTTTGTAATACTGGAAAATTTAGACAATGAAGAAAGCATTGACAATAATATTAATAAAAAATGGGAAAACATTACAACAATAATCAAGGAAACTACACAGCAGATTATAGAAAAGGATGAAGGTACAGAAACATTTAAAAATAAATGGCACTATGAGGAATGCAAATTTTCAATAGAAGAAATGAAGAAAGCAAGAGAAAAGTAATTGATAAAAGGAAGAAGTGCGAAGGAAGAGCAGGAGTATCACTATAAAAGAAAAGAAGCTCACAAAATAATTAGGAATAAGAAAAAGACATACATGAAAAATGTAACAGAATCAATAGAAGAAGATCAGAAGCATAATAACACAAGAAAAATGTATCAAACAGTAAATCAATTTATGAAAGGACATCAACATAAATTTAGCATAATTAGGAATAAAAAAGGAGAATTGGCAATGAATACAAGGGAGAAAGCAGAAATATGGAAAGAATATTTTGAAAAATGACTGAACACAGAAGAACCAAAGGAATTAATTAAAAAAGGAAATAAAGAAATTAACGAAGTTGAAGTTGAAGAACTCACTATAGAAGATGTAAAAAAGGCAATAAGTAACTTAAAAAATAACAAGGTGGCTGGAACTGATGGAATATATCCAGAATTCATAAAATACAGAGGAAATAAACTACTGAATAGAATGTATGAACTAGTAAGACAAATCTGGGAGAAGGAAAGAATACCTGAAGAGTGGAAAGAAACAATCATAGTTCCTATACACAAAAGAGGAGACAGAGATAGGTGTAAGAATTACAGGGGAATAGCACTGGGAAATGTAGCTTACAAAATTTTGTCAAATATAACGTTGGGAAAAATTAAACCATATATTGAAAAAGTTATGGGGAACTATCAGACTGGATTTAGAGATGGCAGATCTGTAACTGACAACATATTTGCATTGAAAATAATAAACGAGAAACTATGGGAGTATAATCATAGTGTACAATATTTATTTATTTATTGATTTTCAAAAGGCATATGACTCTATACATAGATATACACTATGGGAATGTATGAAAGAATTCAAAATTCCTATTAAATTAATAAATGTGTGTAAAACATGTGTACAAAAGACAAGAATTGCAGTTTGAATAGAAGGAACCTTGTCATCTTTTTTTGAAAATAAAACAGGCTTGAAACAGGGTGACCCTTTACCACCAATATTATTTAATTTGGCATTACAAAAAGTGATACAAAGTATAAAAATGGTTCCTAGTGGTATAAAGATTGGTAAAGAACAACTGAATGTATTAGCATATGCAGATGACATTGCATTAATTGGAAAAAATAAAATACAAATAAGAAAATTTTTGTAGAAATGGAAAACATTGCTAGAAAGTTCAGACTACAGATAAACCAAGAAAAGACAAAATATGTATGATAGTGGAAAGGAAAAACAGTTTAAAGAAAAATAAAATAGGGCATTTGAAAATAAAAAATTACAAATTTGAAAGAGTGGAAAATTTTAAATATTTAGGAGTTATACTTAATGAAGATAACAATAACCAAATAGACTTGCAAGAAAGAATAAAAAAATGCTAACAAAACACATTTTATGCTACAAAAAGTTTTTAAAAATAAAAACATATCAAAGAAACTAAAATTAAGACTAAAGAACACAATAATAGACAAAACGTTAACATATGGATCAGAAACTTGGATACTAACAAAGAGAGATACAGGGAAATTGAACATTTTTGAAAGGAAAGTGTATAGGAGAATTTTAGGCCCAGTATATGACAATGAAAAAGAAAATTGGAGAATATTAACCAATAAAGAAATTTATGCAAGTGTTAAAAATTGTACTGTAATGGAGACAATAAGGTTAGATAGATTACGTTGGTTTGGGCATGTACAGAGAATGAAAGAAAATAGAATTCCTAAAACAGTACTATATATGAATTTGGGAACAACAAGATTGAGAAGTATACCAAGAAATAGATGGCAAGATGAGGTGAGAGAGGATGGAAGAATAGTTGGTGGAGAAAGGTGGCAGGAAAAAGTACATAACAGAGAGGAATGGAAGAAGCTCCTGAGAACGGCAAGGAATCATGCATTCTCTGCACATGCCAATGGAATGAATATATATATATATATATATACATACCACATTATGTAAGTAGTGATGATAAGTGAATAATAATGTGGTGGGCAAAACAGGACAGGATATCAAGTGATAAATTAAACAGTCAGGTCTGTCCATGAAGTTTACATGTACCCCGTAGGTACAAAATAAACCAGCTTGCCCTGTATATGTATCACAGTCCTTGGAAAGCTAATTTTTTTTCAGCTACAGAAAAAATTCTTCCCTTTATGGAACCAAAAGGTAAATTACTGTGTTCATAAAAGCATGTTTTAATTATTACTGGAGGGTTAAATTAAATACTTTGAGCTTTAAATAATATAAATATATAATCAAAATAATACACTAATAAATCACAAATGTAATTATGTAACTTGATTTTGCCAATGTGCTAATCAGTGGTTCTTTCTTTTCATACAACTTGTGACATAAAACACATTGTGAGCCCCAAGAAAACCAGACATGCCTACTTTGTACTTCATTCTATACAACTAAGTTATTTTCTTCTCCATTGTCAGTTCTCACTAACAGTCACAAATACCTGCCAATAGGAGAGTTGTTTCATTTATCCATATCATACTAAGATAACAAAAGAGCTTGAATAAATTTAGTAGGTAAACAAATTGGCAAACAATATAAAATAGGACCATGCCTTTATTTAAAGCTTCTGCCACAGTGTGAGTGAGATCTTTGCTCTTATGGAATTTTATGCAGTGAAAATGGAACAGATTGGTTGTCTTGAAACATCAGTTAAAAACTACCAATCCGCACTACATAAAATCCTAAAAGAGTTATGACAATGCTCTAATAAAAGTCTGATAAGTGTAATGATGATGTGTGAAAATTAGTCAGAAAGTAGGGTGATGGCTCAGACACAGAGTTTATTCATGGTAAAGTCATTTAATTTTACCCAAACATGTATGCATGGGAAATCTGATTGTTCTACAGCTTCTCTAGCATATTTCAGACACCCAGTAGTCAAGAAGAAAGAAAGTCTCCGGTTTAATGTCAGTGCAAACAAAGACGCTATTTCTAAATGAACTGAAAGACAACTGAATTGATAAAACCTGGTGAACTATGTCAATTTATACATTTATGGACTTAATTTCATTTGAATTACAAAAGGTTGAACTAAAACAATTTGAAGGAAAAATGACTTTAAAAGTTAATAAAATGGTCTCCATATGGACTAAAGTTTTGTTACTTTTTGAGTAAGTGACTCCAGTATGTATTAATTTCCACAGTTTCATGAACTCTCCAGCTGTTGCATGTCCTGAGTGAATGTGATACTGACATTCTATGGCCAGAATGTGTAAACTGCTCATACATCACTCAAATCCCTGTCTATGAATATCCAGTGGTAACTGTAGGATGTTTAAATGAAGAACACAGTCAGTACTATTATGTAACACAGAGCACATGACTTTCCAAATGTCTACTAACTTATCTCAAACGTGCATGCAGAATTTTTTACTTTCAGCATAGACGCGTATAATTACTAAGTCTGTAAAATGACTCAAATTAATTGAGCCTCCTATACACATTTAACAATATTATGCATACAGTCACAAAATATTTAATTATTAATAAAGGTGGCATTTCAGGCCCAAATGTTAACAAATATATGTTGTGTGACCATATAAGTAATATTTTTGAATACTTAATATACAAATCTGGGTGTAGCAGTACACACAGACCCTTCCATAATTTGAGCACAACTCAAAATTTAGCAACCCAACAATAAGTTACAACATTATGTTCAATGGAAGGTACACTTCCACAGTTCTGTGCCTCCCATTTCACAGTATAAAGTTTAAGGAGATTACTATTGGGTCTGTACAGTACATTTCATAACTCTAGGACTATATCTTACAGTTTAAAAATGTTATAATATTTCTGTAATTAATGTAAATCATATATGCACTTAAGCAAGCATCACATAATGAAGACATATAGGGGAATGGATATACAGCCCCACAGAATCTTAACCTCTGCTCTACAAGGAGATTAGAGATGATCTTCACACATCAGCTGTTTTATGCATGGGAAAACAGCCCCTGAAGCCACTGGAAAGGACATTTGGTAGGACCTCAAGCTGGTTTTAATGTTGTGGATAAGACAAAAATTTCCTGCTCTGCCAGGAATTGAAGCCTAATTCCTCGCTCATACAGCCCACAGTCTAGTCACTATATTGAGTTATCCTCATGCCATTCTTCTCACATTTCCTAGTTAAAATTATATTTTAATCTGGCACTCTTTTTTCATGAAGCCTTCAAGATGAAAAATGTAATGTAACATTCAAATTTGAACACCACCACTTATCAGGCATTTCATAATTTACATTCACCACCAAATGGCAAATTCAGCCTCAGGCATTTAAAATAAGTTCTGTAACTGTAGTTATAACACAACACCATACAGACCTACATAGCAAGTTACAATCACTCTTTAAAACCAGGAGATGTTACATAATAGCAATGGCACAAAGAGCATACAGTTCTGTAGTTCAAAGCATACCACATAGTCCTCACACAATTTTAGATGTACTAATAAGACTTAAGAAAAGTTGAATATCCCTTTCTAAGTGTAATTTTATATTCCACACATCTACACAAAACATACTTAACAGTGACTTAAATGAGGTCAATTAAGCATTAATAAATTTTTTATTCCTATTCGATCTTTGTTTTCAATATAATGCAGTGGTAACAAGTGCATCTTTATGGCAACAGGAAAAGAAAAATTATCTTTCATTTTATAACTTACTTTTATACGATACGAAAATAAGAATAATAAGTATTCAACTTTTGTTCTGTTCTAGTCAGTTGACAGTTTCCTCAGCATGAAAACAGCCTGTCCTTTACATCAACAATATTAGAAAAATAACGGTTTTTATTCATATATCTTACCTCCTATGCAATTCCTTTTAAAAAGGTGTAACTTGTCATGAAGACTACATAATGGATGAATTACTGGATGCCAATCAGAGTCAAAATGTCATAAAATTGTAATTAAAAATGTATATAGTCAGCATGTGTGAACTGTGTAATCAAATTAAAATAGCCTAAGAACCTCATGCAGTCTAAATCCGACCCTGACGACAGCCAAATTGCTAGTGCATGTACTGGATTTACCCCTAATATACAATGATACTACAAATAAAGAAACCCCCTTTACAATCTTAAATTTTCAGTAAAATTACTACACAGACTGTATTTAACCTGGTGTGCAATTACAAGGTGGGGCCTGGCTTGCAGGGAATGAATAAAAAAAAATTCTTGTTTTATTTTTCAGTAAATATGGTAGGTCATCCTAAAAATATATTATATTAGTAAACATAAGCATCTTGGGCATTGTGTAAGCTAACATAACATTCAAACAACTACAACCAAATATTTTGTAGCCACTAATTATATAAAATCAGGGAAATAAATACTTTCTCATCATCTTCTAAGATATATGGAATGCAGTCTGTCATTAATTTCTACATACTCTATAAACAAAGCCCCATGAAAAATGTATATGGCATTACATGGTACAACATCAGACATGCTGTTTTAAAAATGCTCCCTGCAAAGCCATATAATAGGTGAATACCTTGTGACTTCCACAAGATCATTTCTATCATGTCACACTGAGGAGAAAGTGGCCTGATTGTTAGAATGAGATTATATTCTATTATAAAGCAGAAAAATTTGCATTCCTGCAGAGAACAATTCCATCAATCTCTTTCAAGGAATGTCCACACCGAATTTCAATACACTTTTTACTAAAAGTGTTAAAGTTAATGGCAGTGCAACATCATGGTAAGTGTTCACTTGTCTTTATTATTCACTGCAAGGAAAAGTATAAAACACTTACAATAGTGGTTACAAGAGTATGGAACATTCATAAAAAATAAATAAAATATATTACTAAAATGATGGATTGATGGAGCTTGAAATAATGGTAACTTCAATTACGAATTTTTCTTATCACGATATAGCTTTGCTCCATACGATGTTGCTCACTGTAAATATTCCAAAGTCTTATTTTTTAAAAACATATACTAGTCACAACCATAACATTTGTTACTACTGGCACCATATGAAAATAAAAACTATGACAAAGAGGTGCTGCTGGTAACATTTAAACATTATGTCTTTGAAAGTTCTTACAAATTCTGAAGCTGACTTTATGCAGATAACAAGAAAGACATGGCTAATGTGGAAGAAGCAATCTTCTGAATCTTGTGATGTCAGTACAATTAGTTCACTAGATCATTCCATCATAAACATGAAAATAAAATCAACACATACATCATTTGCACCAAACCTGAAACATAAATGAACAGTCAATG
>Ga0209755_10004233_pt1 | contig 17163 bp, 13 predicted proteins | sample TergutCo191P1_FD_187301 | JGI IMG/M metagenome (GOLD analysis project Ga0209755, IMG submission 187301) | Cornitermes sp. P1 segment gut microbial communities from Petit-Saut dam, French Guiana - Co191P1 (SPAdes) (version 2) | ecosystem: Host-associated > Arthropoda: Insects > Digestive system... | reverse complement strand
TAATAAGAGGCGCTTCACCTGCGATTATGACGATAGCGCTGTCTATTATGATTATAGCAGTTTCTCTAATTACAGTTATGGGATTTAAAAAGAAAACATGGGCCAGCATATTTGGCACTTCTATAGCTATTGCATTTTATTGTTTGTTTTACTTTGTTATTGCAGCTGCTTTGCGTATTTCTGGGTTTAGCATACCCGAAATGAGCCAACTAATGGCCATTGGATTCACGGATACCCTGAAAATCTCTGAACTGTTGTTTTGCGGAATCCTAATTGCATCTCTGGGTGCGGTAATGGATACTTCCGTTTCCGTGGCATCTGCAACAGCTGAACTCAGTGCGACAGGTTCAAGCCATGGGTTTAAGCCATTACTCAAATCAAGTATGAGAGTGGTGCGAGATTGTGTAGGCTCATCGGCAAATACCTTGATATTAGCGTTTACGGGAACTTTCTTTATTTCACTAATTCTGTTTCGGATTCACGAACTTAATTATACCATGCTTATTAACCGTGTTGATATTGCTATTGAGGTGCTGCGGGCTGTATCAGCGTCCGCCGGAATGATTTTATCCGCACCGGCAACAGCAGTAATTGCGTCACATATGTACTGTGTACATTCTCAAAAGCAGGACAAAATAAATAAATCCAAACAAAAGGCTTAGTGGTTTATCTGCACACCTTGTGTATGCGGTTAAATAAAATAACTTTATCTGAAGGAGAAAGCATTACAATGTCGAATAAATCAAAAAAAGCGCGCATTCTAAATAGGGCCCTGGCTCTGCTGTTTGCAGTTGTCATGGCGCTAACAAGTTCAGCAACAGCGATTTCCGCGATAGCGTACTCGGAGCTATGGCAATTGGAAGCACTACAAGAAGACACGTATCTGGAAATTTTGCAAGAAGACGGATACATTGTTCCGCCATCTGCGCTAATACCGGCGGCTCCGGGAGCGAGGACAATGCAAGAGGCACGTGCCAGGGCTAATTACAGAAATCTCACAATGACACCCGGGGGAAGCTATGAAGAAATGCGATTTACTTGGCATTCTCGTTCAGAGATAGGAGAAATCCGTATCTATGATGCCGCCGGTGCGTTGGTAGTGGGAAAAAGTGCAATTTCGCGTCAACTAGGACATTCTTTCGAGAGCGTAAATGCAGGTACTGATCCACAACCACGCAATACAATTGGGCATTGGTTTAATGGTGTAACATTAGGCAATTACTGGGTTCACCAAGTTATTGTCAACGGACTTACAGCAGACACGAGCTACACATATATTTTGCAAGGTAGATTACCGGGCGCAGAAAGCGATTTCGTATCTGCACCTAAGTTTTTCCGCACAGCTCCATCTCTTGCAAGCGCTCGATCAAATGGATTTACGTTTACGGCCGCAGGGGATCCACAGATCGGCGTAAATGATTCTTTCAGAGGCAGCGGTATGGCTAATCAAGCAGGTTCATATGCACATGACTATGTGGGTTGGATGGATACGTTGCGTCTGCAAGGTGAACACGCTCCACATTCACAATTTATGTTGTTACTTGGCGATCAGGTTCATAATAACGGCGGCAGTGCGGTTGCCTCAAGGGCACGTTCACAGTTTATGTATGATATTCTGTTAGCTCCGCCTGAGTTTCATAGTCTACCCATTGTTCCGGTAATAGGCAACCATGAAAGAGGTAATGTCAACGGAAGTATGTGGAATTACCATTACAACACACCTCTAACAGCAGATAACATACGCCAACATGAGGGTGGAAGTCAAGCGTATCTTCGTTTTGATTACTACATGATTTGGGGAAACATGCTTTTTATCCAACTAGACTCAGAAACGCGCAACATGAACCCAGCTAGGCAGCAATGGCTGGAGGGAATTATTGAGGAATATCAAGATCAAGTGGATTGGACAGTTGCAGCGTGGCATCGCCCAATTTACTCGGTGCACAGGCACTCAACTTTAGGCGAAAAAAATGACATGATAAACGCTTGGCTTCCCATTTTAGATACACTCGGTATTGACGTTGTATTTAATGGCCATTGCCATGTTTATTCTCGTACCCACCAAATGTATAATCACGCTCCTTTACTAAACCAAAACTGGATAGATCCGGTAACTGGTGTCGTTACATTCGGAGGCCCTGAAGTTACCACCAATGCAGTGCTTAACCCGACAGGCACATTGCACATGGCTCTAAACAGCGGTAGTGGTAGTGGCTTCCGCAGCGTAAAATACATGGGTTTAAGAGATTACATCTCAGCATATAACCAAAATTTCCTGCGCAACTTCTCTGTGGTAAATGTAGATCAGCATACATTTGAAATAAGAACTTATCAAGTTGATGACAATGCTTCAGGCACAGGTACAGTTTCCTTGGTTGATACGTTTACAATCGTAAAAAATTCTGAAGGAAACACGGTCCCCGTCGGAGTGAATTTAACAAGCAATTTACTAATCCCGGAAGAAATAATCAGTGTTAACAATCCAACTTCACTTGTTGCCGCAGAAGGCATTGAGATAACAGCAGAAGCATTAGGCCTGCCTACCTCGGTAGCAATAGAAACTAATTTGAATAACAACCTGACACATTATGCAGATACACGCACAGGCATAATTGGCGCGACCGGAAGCCGCGATCGCGGACATCTGCATCATGCAAACTATTATGGCGTAAGCGTCAGAACAGTGCGCAACGAAGTGAATTGGGACTTATCAGAAATCCTCGCACTTGCTCCGGCAGAAAGAGAAAATCGGATATTTACCGTAACAGGTGAACTGGTTTCTGATGCATTTTACACACGTCAGTTCCCTGCAGCTTTCGGTCGCTTACCACATGAGACTGTCGGTGGCACAGCGCATAATGTCATTATGAACCAGTGGTGGTTTGATGCTGACTATGAAGAAAACACAAGACATCGCAACTGGACGTTCCCACACTTTGGTACGCCAAATAATGTCCATTTGCTTAGAAGTATAACAAATCCATACGATATCAAAGCCGAGGCGCAAATAATCTTTGGTTCAGCGTTACCAGAAACCCTTGAAGCTCCATTCAGAATTTCTGAGCTTGGTAGAAGTGAATATCATCATTTCGCGAGAACAGACTCTGCGTTTTTATCAGATGCGTTTGATAGAGATGTGTTTATGTCTTGGCCTTTGGTAAGGACTGCAGCAGGGTTTGGAACACCGCGTATTGACAATGGTGCCGTACCAATACATCGCAACGCAACTGTTTTGGCAAGACCGGGCGGCATTAATGCAAATGCGACTTTCCACTATTTTTCAAAAACTTTTGTACTGCCGGAAAACTTTAGTTCGGAATATGTCACAGAAGTACTTGGCTCTCACCGTATTGATGATAACTTGATTTTATACATCAACGGTATTGAAATCTACCGAATGAATACTTCAACAGTGAATCTTGACGTTCGCATAGGGATGCCAATCAACTGGGGAGCTTATGTGGGGCACAATACCGATGCGCAACATCGCACATTCCATCTAAATTTCGACTTTAACGCAAGAAATACCGGTTATGCACGTCAAGCTAATAATGATCAGGTTATGTTTGATGCCGGAAGCCGTTCAAACTTGCTAGATGCGTTGCAGCCTGGTGTAAACGTACTGACTGCGGTTGTGGGTGACAATTCTGCCACAAGTTCAGATTTATGGTTTGACTTAGAATTGACCATTGGTTACGATGGTCCGCCGCCAACTGACTGCCCACCTATAGAAGAACTGCCCCCGGTCGTATTTAGCGGAAACAACCCAAATGTGCTCAGAGCATACTTAGATGAAAGAGATGTAATACTTGAAACAGCCGGAAATTTGGGAATCTTTACTCACCACAGTCCATTTGTGATTCCGGAAGGAAGGACCCTGACTGTAGTTAGCACTCTAAATATACAAGGCAATGCAGAGCTAATCATAGATGGTACACTTGTAGTGCAAAACGGTGGCAGAGTTAACAACCAAGGTGGTGCCGGAGGAACAATAGTTATAGCGCCCGGCGGTACGCTTGAAAACGACGGTCATGTAGAAAACGTCACAAACTCTGCGGTCATAAACAAAGGAACAATCATAAATAACGCGAGATTTGAAATTCGCGCGGGAACAAGCCTTCGTAACTGCGGCGAAGTTGAAGGGATTTTAAACATCCACCGCTACGCCATCAAAGTTAGTTGTGAGAATTGCGAAGTTTCATAATACAATATACCATTTGAGCCTTTGAACAGTAAACCCCATAAGTGAGACATTTCAACGCCTCGCTTATGGGGTTGTTTCTATCAAATCCTATCTACCCGTACGATTAACTTCCAACGCACCGAATGAGACATTTCCGTGTATGGTTAAAGTGGGAGGATTTGATACTGTATCAGAACGGTTGTTATCAATCTCGGCGGCACCCAATGTACAGCTTGTGTTGTTAATAATATTCCAATGCCTTGGCACATATAGCTCTGTTGCCCCAAAGGAACAATCCACAAAAACATCTGCACCATCAGGATGAAGCTGTGCTTGGTCAAAATAAACGGATAAGGAACCAAACTTGCAGTTTAATCTTGCTGTTTTTAAAGCGGTAGCGTGCAAGTATCTGCTATTTTCGCCAAAGGACACACTAACTTTAGGATTATTTTCTGAATTAACATTGTTGGATCTTTTATGACGTTGTTTTTTTTGATCATTTCCAACATTGACAGTGACGTTGCCATCTTCGTCATGGATGACTACATGTCCATCTTCGTTATTAATATTTACGACGACATTTCCCTCATCCCAATCATCTTCATCATCCCAATCGTCCCAGTCATCATCCCAACCATCATCGCCATTTGCTCCCGTGTTTTTTGCAAACTTTATCCAGCCACTCTTTGGTAGCAAAATAGAAAGACCGATCGAAGCAATAATGGAAACGGCTGCGAGTGTCCAAAAACCGATAAAAGGCAATCCAAAGGGTATTTGGAATATATAGTAAAGCAACGCCAGTGGGATGGGGAGCCCTGCAAGAGAAAGCTTTACTAGGTTTATTACAATGGCAGCAAGGGCAACAGCAGAACCTAAAATGCTCCAAAAGCCAAGTTCGACGAATCCGCCAAAATGATTTACTAAAATCAGAGCGGCAATAGCCAGAGCAAATATGCCCCAGCCCAATTTAGAAAAGCTAAATTTTTTCAAATTATACACCTCGTTCTTTCATCTTGTCCTTTAATGTTTTGTAGTAATGTCTAGAAACGTAAATATGCTTATGTGTTCCGCCAAAGCTGATTTGGCTAGAAGAGGCAATGTTACGGTTTATTGCATAAATGCGCGATGTATTGACTATTGTTCCTTTTGACGCTCGCACAAACGCATGCGGCAGTATATCTTCAAGCTCATAGAGCTTATACTTAACTAAAAAGGCATCTTTTTTTGTGTGAGCATATATCTGCTCATTGTCAGTTTCAAAAAATAATATTTCGTCAAGAGGAAGATAATACTCCTGGGTACCTTTATAAAAGGTGAGCTTTGGCTGCGCTAAACTTTGCACAAATGCCTGTAATCTTCGAACATTTTCGTCAATAGAATTGCATCGAATAATAATCTCTTCTTCCATGCCATCATCTGTCACTTCAATTCGCAGTTTCAAACTTTCACCCACCTCTCATCCTCTCAAACAAAAAATCACTGTGCTAGGCTTTGTGTTGGGAAGCACGTAATTGCAACCAAATTATACCAAGACTGCTTATGCTCTTCAAGGAAAAAGCGGCGACAGGTTAAATATCGGTGTTAAGTGGTTTGATTTTCTGGTAGGAGCTCCATATGCGGCGAGCGTAAATGATAACTAAGAGCGTTAGTGCTATGGTAGTGAAAATGATGATTGAAGGGGTATTTGCAACCATTTCAAACACGGCCCCAAAGAAAAGCTGACCGATTGCATTTGCGAGCATGGGCATTATCATTATAACTGAGAGGACTTTTCCGATTAATTCTGAAGGGGTTTGGCTTTGTATAAAGGTCATAATAGCAATTTGAGCCAAGAACATCGAAAAAGCGACAGTTGCAGCAGACATGGTCATTACTATAAATGCAACCATTGGAGCCGTGTCAATTAGGAAAATGACACCCATCGGAACAACTAACAGGATTCCGGCTATTAAGTATACAAGGGACTTTGATATGTTGAGCTTCGATCCAAGAGCACCAGCGACAATACCGCCAAGGAGCCCGCCGAGCATCATTATGCTTTGGTTAATTCCCACAAGCTCCATACTTAAACCAAGATTTTGAGTTATAAGAACAGGCATTCCGACAAAAAGCATTGAAGACATGAGCATGTTGAAAAGGAAAAATACAAATGCGAATTTTGCAAGAATAGGTTTTTCTTTGAGTGTAAATTTGATTGCATCTGTCATATCTCCTTTTATTAGCTTGAAAACATTTTCTGCAGGCGGCTGTTTTTTGTATGGCATACGTATAAACAAATCCATTATCGCTGTTATTGCAAAGCAGATAGAACTGACGATAAGGATGGGGGTTAGTCCGAATCTGCCATAGAGCAAACCTGCTACGGCCAAGCCGACCATGGTTGATAGTGAATTTACCACGCCTACTGCGGCATTTCCCGATGTAAGGTTGTTTTCACTGCAAAGTGCGGGAACACTGGCCTGAACGGCGGGTATATAAATGCCTTGGATTGCGTTTAGAGCAAGAAGTTTTACAAGGATTATTGGCAAAACAGTTTCCATCATGCCGTGTGCTACCATAAAAACAAGTATTAGAGCTGTAGTTGCGGCATCTAACCAGAACATAATTCGCTGTTTTTTAAGCCTGTCAGCCATGATTCCGCCTATTGGAGTTAGTATAAGCAGCGAAATAATTGGCAGACCAAGCACAAGCCCATATTGAGCGGCAGAGCCTGTTACATCAAGAATATAAAGGGGAAGTGCAAAGCTTAAAATCATATTGCCAAAGATTGATATTATTTGCCCAAAGACGACCAGTGAAAAGTCTCTGTTCCAAAGTTTTCTTATTGCTGTTTCCATTTTGTGTGACCATTCCTTCAAATTTCTTTACTGTGGACGCAGTATACCAAGATGAAAATCAATACACAATAATAAAACACCAAAAGGTAATCGAATTTAGGTAAGTGGTAAAAATTGTGGGGGTAAGAGGTAGGTGGAAAGGCAAAAAAGAAGCACGAGGCTTCTTTTTTGTAAACAGGTAGGACATGAAACCTGCCATACCTCCACGCTGCGGCTTGCGGCGCATAAGTGTCAAAATCGTCCATCTATCAATTAAGATTGAAGCAACCAATCCAATACATTGATCTGGCGAATACCATCATGATTAGCATTTGGTGTGATGTCATCAAGTGTTAACAAAAATTTAGGATGGTGGTCGGGTATTTTTTGGAGCGGAGCAAGCTCCCTTTTGAGAGTGTTTTCGTCTAATACAGATGCTGCAACTTGGTAATAGCACACTCCATCGGCATTGCTTGTAACAAAATCCACTTCTTTTTCTGCAAGTTTTCCGATACTCACTTTATTTCCTCGGCGGAGCAACTCTAAATACACAATATTTTCCAACTGATGTCCTAGATCAGCAGACGAGCCGATTAGCAACATGTTTCGCAGACCGGTATCTACAAGATAGTACTTACCTAATGTTTTTAGGTGTTGTTTCCCTTTGATGTCGTAGCGGTCCACTTTATAAAAGATAAAGCTGTCGGCAAGCGCTCTTACATATGTCTCAACAGTGTTCACTGAAATCTTGCGTCCACTAGAGTTTATAGTATCGCTGATTTTTTTTGTAGATACTGGGCTTCCTATATTGCAACATAGAAATTTAACCACGCTTTCGAGAACGGATATATCAGTTATTCCCTCACGCCTGGCTATATCTTTTATGAGGATGGTGTTATATACCCCCTCAAGGTAAGTTCTTATTATGTTGTCGCTCTTTTCAAGCTGGCTTACATATGGGAATGAGCCATAGCGCAGGTAATTGCCAAATTCATCTTTAGGACTTGGCGTAAATGACGTGGGAAAAGATACCGGAAACGAAAGTCCTTTCTGTTTTGCCATCTCCATATGCTCTGCAAAGGAGAGTGGTAATATGCTTATTTCGATATATCTTCCAGACAAGAGTGTTGCCAACTCACCGGATAGCATATGCGCATTTGAACCAGTGATATACACATCGACATTTTTTTTTATGAACAAACTATCAACTGCTTTTTCAAACTCAGCACACTGTTGTGCTTCATCGATAAACACATAGGTATATTTGCCTTTGCAGAGCCGGCTTTTGAAGTAGTCATACAATGCCCTGTAATCTTGCAGGTGTTCAAAGTCCACATCTTCCAAATTGACAGATACTATTTGTTCATCCTCCACATCGGTAGAGCATAGGTAATCCATGTATTGTGCCAGTAATGTTGACTTACCACAACGGCGCACTCCACTTATAACTTTGATAAGCTGTTTTTCGCGCCACGGTTTTAGCAACTCTAAATATTTTTTTCGCTGAACCATATGACCGCCACCTTTTTTTCTTATTATATTAAAAATCACAAATAAAATCAAGTTTATTTCTCTGTGCGGAAAATAGTTTAGTTTTCTACATGCTGTTTGCCAATTGCGGAAACAATTTTTGGAAAATGAGATTCTACCAATATTGTAAGGCATATAAACATGGTTTATAATAGAGCCATACCCTTACAAAAACGATAGGATGTGGTTATATTGGTTATATCGGCATCACGGCGTACTGATATACCAGCATATTATAGCGATTGGTTTATTAATCGATTAAAAAGTGGATATGTTTACGTGAGAAATCCGTTCAACCCTAAGCAAGTTAGCAATGTAATTTTAGATCCAAAGCTAGTTGACTGCATTGTTTTTTGGACAAAAGATGCCAGACCTATAACAAAAAAACTGCCTATACTCGAAAAACTAGGATATAGGCACTATGGATTTCAGTATACGATAACACCTTATGATAAAACTGTGGAACCGGGTATAGAGGATAAGTCGGAAATTGTGGATTCGTTCATAAAGCTTAGCAAGCTGTTAGGTCCAGAACGTATGGTTTGGAGATATGATCCGATTTTTTTGGATAACAAGTTTAACGCGGCGTTTCATTTTGATGCGTTCGCGCGTTACTGCGAGATGCTCCATAGCCATTGCAAATGCGTTGTCATAAGTTTTATTGACAGTTATAAACATACTAAAAAGAAACACGATATCATAAGAGAAGATGACATCGCATATTTATCAGCGAAAATCAGTGATTTATGTGCAAGCTATGGGATTTCTGTTCAATCATGCTGTGAGAAAATTATAGGCACGCAAGGTATCAAACAAGGCGCTTGTATTGACAAAGACTTTATTTCCCAAATATGTGGATTTGATCTGCAACTTGGAGTAGCTAAAAATCAAAGGCCAAAATGCTTGTGTTACGAAAGCATAGATGTGGGAGCATACAATACTTGTTTTTGCGGTTGCACATACTGCTATGCAAACAGAAGCATCCCATCAGTTGAACATTATGATTCGTCCAGCCCTCTACTTTGTAGCTCTTTAAGCCTTGAGGATAAGTTATACGACCGAGCTGTGTCATCAAATATGGTTTGCTGTGAACAGCTTTCAATATTTTGACAACGAAAATTGACATATACCGTGGATTTTGAGGTGGATATTTTTATCATTGGGTTACAGTGATATTTAACTCTGCCATCAAGCCGCTTTTGCTGTCCATCACCCTTTCAGATAGCCTAAAGTCACCGACTAAAGTAATCGTATAATTGCCTGCAGGAAGTATCAGTTCTTCCGCGGCAAAAAGGCCTTCAAAAAAGTCTGCATTAGGATCGTCTGCGCTCCAAACACCGCTTTTTTGGAAGTCGAAATGATATGCTCTCCCCCTGTTCAGAACGTTTGAAAACGATACTAGAGATCTAAAACCGCCAAAACCGTCGCCAAAATCGCCGCCGGAAATGTAAAAAATCATGAACGGGCAACCGTGCCATATCAAAATGCATTCACTATCACCTACATATTCAAGCGTACCCCATATACTTATTACGTCAGTGGTGCTGTAGGTATGTCTGTCTGCATTAAGGGTCATAATAAAATCATTATTGATGTGTGTTACACTATTCGCGCCGAGCAGTGCGGTATTCCGGACCTCAATTTCTGTCATACAGCCACCTAGGTCTACTATTTCCACAGCCCCCATCCCTACGCAACCCATTAATGCTAACGATAGAACCAAAATGAATATACTTAGTGATGCTAATTTTTTCATTGCCAAATCACCTCCCAACAGTTTAGACGTGACTATCATAGTTTTGTTCCTTTTGCGGGTTAATTTTCATTCTCATGATAACTGGTCTGCCAAACCCTTGTAATATCAACATCAAGTCTGTTGTAATCTTGATTACATCAAACCCTAATCTCTCATATAATTTTTTTGTGCCAAGATTCTTTGATAATACCTGCACTTTAGTTTACCACACACATGAATCATTAGACAGTCGTTTTTGAATTGTTTCGAGTATATTATATAAGTTTTGTACCGACACCTTTTTCCCCTGTGATCGGGAGCAGTTGTGATATAGTCAACAGCTTTTTTGAAGTTTCTCTGCTGTCCAATAAAATGAAAAATCCCACAAGGCTTGTAAAATTACCCTGTGGGACTCGATTTGCTTGCCAGTATCTCAGTAACGGCATACTGCCCGTCAACTTGTTTATTTGCTTTTTGCTTCCGCAAAGAGCTAAACCAAAGTAATTTAAGTCCGCTTCTGGAATGTCGGCAATCTTTCCGATAAATTCATCATATGTTTTGCAACTTTGGGCGACATCCGAAAAATCAACAACGGTCAACTCGGAAAACCCCGGCTGATATAAGGTTTCACGCAACTCCTTAATAAGTAAAGCATTGCCCTTCAAAATCGGTATGGGAAACTCTATGATACCAAGATGGCAGTTGTCAGTTTTGTCAAACACGTCTGCTCCGACCAAATGAGGGAAATGCTTTCCAAGAGTTACGCCCATAACTGCCGCCGTATTTGCAATAATGCCAAGAGGTAAGTTTTCATCAATAACCATTACACATTTCATATCATTCATAACTTTTAACTCTGCTCCTTTGTAATATCCTACATGTGTTCTGTATAGTGTTGTAGGCGAATCCGCCTATTTTTCGGAGTAGGATGGAATATACCGCCCAAACAATAGCCGATATATGCACCTTGCGCTATTTACTTCCATCACTTGCTTCATCCTTGCTGAATATATCTTGATACAGCTTTGGAGTCAGCCCGATAAAATTCTTGAAAAACCTAGTAAAGTGGCTTTGATCTGTAAAACCAGATTGCAATGCTGTGTCTATTGGTGATACTCCGACTTGGAGTAGCTTTTTCGCTTTGTCAACACGGATAGTCGATAGATACTGATACGGCGTGATACCCCTTTGCATGGTAAAGTTTCTGAGCAGAGTGTACTTATTTAGGCCGGATACCTTACTTAAATCTGCAAGTGTTATTGTTTCTGTATAGTTGCGCTCCATGTAGTCACAAGCGGATTGGATTTCCCCGCTGACTTGTACGAGCGTTTCCACAGTCGGCGTTGTGTAATCGGCTATCAACTGCTCTATCAAAAAGTAGAAGTTTTCCTCTTTGTTGAAGTCCGTTGCTTCGGTCATAATCATCTCGTGCAAGTCTTTGAGGACGGGGACAGCATCGCTTTGAAAGGCCACGGTTGACGTAAACACAGGCAGATAATCCCTCCCTGTTATTTCTGCTACCGTCTGGCGCATGACATCTTTTTCGATATTCAGACACCGCCAGTCTAATGCTTTATCGTCCACTTGCTCACAGGCATGATTGTCAAGAGGATTGAACAGCACCAAGTCGCCTGCGTTGATTGTATATTCCTTGTTTTTGCAAGTCATAAATCTGTGCCCGCTTTCCACAAAGCCCAAAACATAATACTCGTGGAAATGGTTGGGAAATTTTTGCATAATACCCTCAAAATGGTATGCTTCTATTTTGAGGTCGTTATCAAAACGCACCGTCCGCTTGTCTATTTCCATTTAGACTGATTGCCCCCTTTGTGATTTCACAAAATGAGTATAGCACAGATTTTTTAATAGTTCTTGAATGATATTGACAATGGGTAAGCGTCATATGTCGTTTACGAATTTAGGGATAGTAATTGCGGCAGTAAGTATGTTATGCTTGCAATAATCAAGGCTGTGAACAGCAACGCCCATGAACAGGGATATAACTCCCAAATCATGGGCTATTTTTTTGTCCAAACGGTGAAAAACTCTTGGCAAATCATGTTCATAATAATCTCAAAGCGATTATGGTCGTCAATTGTAATATAGGCAAAAAAAGCGTCGCTCTCTGTCCCGCCTAAAAATTTTTTTTAAATGTCGAAAACAAGTGTTACTTTGATGAACACTGATGTTGTTTTTGTTAATTTAAGTATATAAAATGTGAAAACAGTGTAGAAAAAAGTAATAAATAATAGAGAAATAAAGAGAAAATTGTGACATTTGTTGTTGACGAGAGAGGAGATCTGTTGTACACTTCACTCCTCAATAGCCACTTTAAACCTAGCACGAGAGGACTGATTATTACATGAGAATTAAATTGCTTATCGCAACATGTGAAACCGATTATGCGCAACACCTTTCAAATCACTTATCAAAACATTATGCAGATTCTATTATCGTATGTATGTGCCGCAGTCAGGAATGTTTGAAGGCAGCACTAAAAAGTCAGAAATTCGATGTCGCGCTATTTGAAAACGGAATGTTTGAAAATGAGGACATTAGCCTAGTGAGCTTACCTTTAATGCTTATCACTGAAGACAAAAGACAAATAGTCGAAGAAGAATCAAAGGTAATAATCAAGTATCAGAGGATATCCTCAATTGTCGCAGAGATAATGGCTAAATGTGCAAAAATCTCCAAGTACATCCGAGGTATAAGTGCAATTAGGGCAAACATAACCGCAGTTTGGTCACCTGCAGGCGGTGTTGGAAAAACAACAGTGGCGCTTTCATATGCCGCAAAAAAGGTCTCGGAGGGCAAGCAAGTTTTGTATTTGAATTTGGAATCATTTTCCAGTGTTCCGGCATATTTTTCTGAGACAGGAAGAAGCATAAGTGCTGTGTTTGAAATGCTTGGAGATGGTGAGGGCAACATAAAAATGCTCATTAGAGGAATTTGTCAGCAGGACAGCGGTGTCGGTGTAGCATATTTTTGCAGACCCGAGAATTTTGATGACATGTATGCACTATCTGCCGAAAACATTGCAGAGCTCACATCCGTTTGCGCAAGTGTTACTGAGGAGTTGGTAATTGACATGTCCTGTGTGTGCGATTGGCGGGCGAGAAAGGTGTTTGAACACGCGGATAAAATTCTTTTAGTTTCCGACACAACGGCAACTGCAAAAGTCAAGCTGTCACAGTTTTTGTCACAGCACAATGTGTTTGAAAGTATTAAAGAAAAAGTTGTTTTCATAGGCAACAAAGGTGCTCTAATCGCAAAGCAAACATCCGGGACCATAATAAACTTACCATTTGTTAAGGCATCTGACCCAAAGGCAGTATATAAGACATTGTCAGGAAGCCTAGACAGTGTGGATATGAGTTGAAATACATGGATTTCCGAACCGATATACTAGCTAGAGTAGGAGTGAAGTACCATGACAGAGCAAACTCGTCATGAGATAGTAAGTCAGCTTAAAGCAGAAATGCAGGATCACGCTCAGTTAACTAACTTAGACAATGAGCAGCTGCAAAGTACAATATCAGAAGCACTCAACAAAAGAATAAAAAAGGCAAGAGAAAATAAATCAGATGCAGATTCTGCACTTGTAACTTTGAATTTTCGGGAAAAAAGACATATAACCATTGCAGTGTTTGAATCGATACGAGGGCTTGGGGTTCTTGGAAGAATCATTGCCGATTCGGACGTGACTGAGGTGATGATAAATGGGCATAGGGATATATTTGTCGAAAAAGATGGCAGACTATACAAGAGCGAAAGTAAATTTGATAGCCGCCGAGAACTTGAAATAATCATTACAAAGTTTGTATCAAAAGCAGGTAGAGCTGTTAATGAAAGTGAGCCCATAGTTGACTTTAGGCTTGAAGATGGATCACGTGTAAATGTTGTAATGCCGCCTGTTGCACTAAATGGACCGATTGTAACGATACGCAGATTCCCAAAAGAGGCAATGACTGTGCAAAAACTTATCGACTTTGGTTCAATTACTCAACAAGCCGCTGAAATTTTGCATCTGTTTGTAAAGGCAAAATATAACATCTTTGTCAGCGGCGGAACAGGAAGTGGAAAAACAACCTTTTTAAATGCATTGTCAAATTTCATTCCCAAAGACGAAAGAATTATTACAATTGAGGATTCCGCCGAGTTGCAAATAAAAAACATTGAAAACCTTGTCAGACTTGAAACTCGTAACGCAGGTGTTGATGGAAAGGGCGCTGTTACAATACGTGACCTTATAAAGTCTGCGCTTAGAATGAGACCAGAGCGCATTGTAGTTGGTGAGGTGCGTGGCGCGGAAGCCTTGGATATGCTTCAGGCGATGAACACCGGACATGATGGCTCTTTATCCACGGGACATGCAAACTCTACATTCGATATTCTCAGCAGGTTAGAGACAATGGTGCTTCAAGGAGCTGATGGCTTGCCGCTTGATGCGATACGCCAACAAATTGCATCTTCCGTAGATATAGTGATTCACCTTTCAAGACTCAGAGACGCAAGCCGCCGCACAATGGAGATAGTCGAAGTCTTAGATTTCGACAGACAAAAAAGACAAATAGCGCTAAACCCACTGTTCGAATTTAAAGAGTCAAGCACGAGCACCACGCAAAAGGTTGTGGGAAAGCTGACCAGAACATCAAATCCAATGAAAAACACATATAAACTTGAAAACGCCGGAATAACTAAGATAATTTAGCGCTACATTTTCATTAAGGATAGCTGCGTTTGGGAGAATTTATGAAGCCAAAAAGAAAAAATGTTAATAGCACACCAAACTACTCAAAAAGCCAATCAACAGTTTTTGACTATACACTGTCCTACCTTGTCGGTTTTATTGCGGGATTTGTAATTTTATTCATTTTCTACAGACTTTTTGTGTTGTCGATACTTGGGGGCATAATCCTAGGTTTTGTAAACATATTTATATCGGCAAGAAATGCTGTGAAAAAACGAAAATTCAAACTCAGACTGCAGTTTTTTGACCTCCTTGAAGCTATGTCGGTTTCAATGAGAGCTGGCAGCACAGTACTAAAATCACTGCAAAATGCGAGAGAAGATTTGCTCCTGATATATCCAGAAGACAGCGATATTATTGTTGAGCTTGATATTATCATAGGTCGCTTTAACAATGCGGTTGCCCTGTCAGAAGCGTTTTCGGATTTGGCTTTTCGTAGCGGGCTTGAAGATATAACAAGCTTTGCTACAATATACGCGACAATCGAAGGGAAGTCCGGACGTGCAGACGAAATAGTAAAGGAAACTCAACAAATAATTGCGGACAAAATGGAAATAGAGATGGAAATAGAAACATTGATGACTGCGGCAAAATCTGAAGTAAACATCATGTTGCTCATGCCGCTGATAATTCTAGGAATCATAGGATATGCCGGTGCGGGTTTTATGGATGCGATATACACAACAGGTGCAGGTCGTATTGTATCTACAGGTGGACTTATTATATTTGCGATAAGTTTTGTACTTGCAAGAAAATTCAGCTCTATAAAGCTGTAAGGGGTAAAACTATGCTGTTTATCATTATGTGTATTGCAACATTATCAATTATCTTCTGGCTTTTGTTGCTCAGCAGAGTAAATCGCGATGACTGGATCGCTGCGGCATATGGCAAAGTGATTGATAATGCCATAGCAATTGAAAAGTTAAATACAAAGAAAAAGGAAAACTCAGAAAAATACTCAAACTATAAGGGGATTGCAAGCTGCGGAATAAAGATATTTAGTGCCGGGAAAATAGATAAGAAAATCGAGAAGTTGGAAAAATGTGTTACAGAACTGCAAATGGGCAACCTAAAATATATAAATGTGTTTGCGATGCCGGGATATGTTCTTATTCGAGAACTTACTGCCATTGGCAAGGGCGAAATTCATAAAGTGATTATGACAAATTGCTATGAATTATACGGAAAAAAGCACGCATTATGGAAAGCAAAGCAAATTCTGGCGGGATTGCTGTCATACCCAATAATAGGAGTAGCAACAACGCTTTTAATAGGTGCGATGGTTATGAGTATCGGCAACGAAACAGCAGGCGCTGCCATACTAGCTGTTGGAAGCATATTAGTTTTGGTTTTAGTTTACGCGATGTATGACCAGCTAAGTGACAACGTGAAAAACCGCCGAAACGAAATCAGCAAACAATTTCCAAATGTTGTATCAAAGCTTGCGCTTTTAGTAACATCGGGAATGGTTATGGATAGGGCTTGGAAAGAAGCAGCATATAGCCATGAATCTATATTATCTACAGAGATGAGAAAAACATCTGAAGAACTTGATAATCTTGTTAGCCCTGAGAGTGCATATGGTGGTTTCATTAGTAGATGCAATACAAAAGAAACAGCTAAGCTGGCCTCTGCGATAATGCAAAATCTTTCTAAAGGCAACTCTGAGGTTGGAAGACTGCTCAAAGATATGGCGAGAGAGGCTTGGCTTGAACGGCGTCATTTGGCTAAGCGTGATGCGGAGAAAGCCAACTCAAAACTTATGATACCAACGATGCTTCTTCTTCTCGCTATTTTAGTGATGCTCATGGTGCCTGTCGCAATGAATTTTTCAAATATTTAGAAATTGGCACAACTAAAAACCCATTGCCCACAAATCAGGCAAACACTGAGTTTTTAGAGGTACCCAATAATTTTAAGGGAGGGGGTAGTTGATATGCATAATAAATCATTAGGAGTACAAGAATGTGAACACCTAATACAATCGAAAAATCGGTGTTCAATTATTGATGATGAGCGCGGACTTTCCGGAGTTGTGGTTGCAATTTTGCTCATTTTGGTTGCAGTACTGGCAATTGTATTGATCTGGGGGTTCCTCAGCGGTTGGCTTCAAGAATTGTGGGAACAAATAACAAGTCAGGCAGAT
>Ga0209755_10004232_pt1 | contig 17163 bp, 22 predicted proteins | sample TergutCo191P1_FD_187301 | JGI IMG/M metagenome (GOLD analysis project Ga0209755, IMG submission 187301) | Cornitermes sp. P1 segment gut microbial communities from Petit-Saut dam, French Guiana - Co191P1 (SPAdes) (version 2) | ecosystem: Host-associated > Arthropoda: Insects > Digestive system... | reverse complement strand
TGTCATTTATCTGAAATTCTGTTTTATCATCCGCCATATTATACAGTTTCTGCAATATCAAGATTTTAAACATCATTACATAGTCAAATGGAGGTCTTCCGCCCGGCCATTGTGCTTCTTTTTTCAGTGTTTTTGTTAATATGCCTCGAAATTGTTCCCAATTTATTAATTCATTGAGCTTTTCCATTGGATCGCCTAAGCTGCTTAACTTCTTTAAGCAGTCTTCTTCATCAAAAAATCCTTTCTGTTTCATTCTTTTATTTTATCATATTTCTTGGGTTTTGTTGTGGTTTTTAGAGGTTCCCTTAAAGTAATTTAATGATAAATCAAATAAATCATGACATACAATTATTATTTTACATTTTCTTTATTATCATGAGAGTCATTCAATATTAAATATTCAAAATCTGTAAATGTTTGAGATAAAACACTTTCTATCATTTCACATAAGATTGAATGATCTGTGTTATAAATAGGAGTTAAGACAGAGATTTTAGGTGGCATTTTAATCTATATATACATTATACTGGCGATTCCAATTACTGATATGCTTTGAGACTGTTTATGTAATAGAGTAGAGTCGAGTGCCTGAACAGTCGACAAGAATAATACTTAATTTTTATTTCTCCAAATTAAACTAAAGTACTACATTTTTAGAAGTGTCTTTATAATACGAGATTGGATTATCAATAATAAAGTCCTCTTTAAAAATATTTATAACACTTTCGAATGTAAAATGTTTCTTTACATAAGAAAAACCTTTATCTGTCAAAGATGTTAATAAAACATTATTATTATACATTTCTATAAGTTTATTAGCATATTTTTCAGGATCATCTTCAATGACTAAGCAATCTTCTATATCAGGTAATCCTTCTGCGCCTATTGATGTAGTAATTACAGGCGTTTGATTATACATTGCCTCTGTAACCTTTCCCTTCACGCCGGCTCCGTATCTTAACGGAGCAATGCTTACCCTGCATTTTTGATAATATTCTTTAAGAATGTTATCTTCTACATATCCAATTATTTTTATATTAGGGCTGTCAAGTTTTTGAATAACATCAGGAACATTGGATCCTATAATGTATAAAACAATATCGGGGAGCGATGCCCTGACAACAGGAAGGATACTGTCAACAAACCATAAAACCGCGTCAACATTCGGCGTATGATTAAATCCTCCGATAAAAAGCAGGTCTTTTCGCGTGTTATCAAATATTTGCATTTCTTTTTCCGGGAAAATATTTATCGGTATAGCTTTACAATTAATGGAACTGTCTGTCTCTTTTATTATTTTTATTTCAGCAGTTGATACAAAGTACGAAACATCAGCATTTTTCATCAAATAATATTCCATCTTTTTCCAATCTTCTACCGCTTTCGAGAAAGGTTTTGTGTTTTTTATTTCATTTTCGCGAGACTCTCTTAAATAATGCAAATCATGTCCTAGATAAAATATTTTTGCTTTTGTATGTTTTTTAATAAAACTAATATACTTGATTGCTATATGCGGTCTGCTTAAGAATACATAATCAAAATATTGTCCGTTTTCTCTAATCCATTTTTTCCAGTTATATTTATAATATGGACCATATAAAACTTCTATTCCCATTTGTTCCAATATACCGCTATAAGATTCATGTTTTTTAAAATTATCTCCGATAAATTTTACATTAAAACCATTATTTACAAAAAAAGAAAGATAATGAAATACGTTTCTTGACCCGGCATCCTTATCAAATTGGGGTACACAATGATCTATGAAAAGCAATGTCTTCTTATTTCTTCTTCTATCTCTTGCATAAAAAATATTTTCATCTATCGGAAAATTTTCTTTTTCCAGAACATTTTTCCATTTTGCATAAAATTTTTTTTGATTTATTGGTTGAAAACGTTTTTGTCCTTTTGTAATATCAATTCCGTTGGAAATACCTTCAAAATGAACTACAACAGATGCCGGCTGATACATTACCTTATAACCCATTTTTCTAACAGAAAAACATAAATCCGGATCTTCGCAATAAGCAGGTGCAAAATATTCATCAAAACCTTCATTTTTTTCCCAAATAGTTCTCTTTATCATCAAAGATGCACCAGAAGCATAATCTACTTCTTTTACATAATTATATTCAGGCATTCCTGGAAATTTCATTCTTCCATAGTTACATCCTGAAGAATCTTTCCAAATTATTCCTCCTGCCTCTTGTAATAATCCATTCTTAAATAATAATTTTGAACCAACAGCTCCAATATTATCCATTGTTTTAAATAATTCGACCATTGGCGTAAGCCAATTTCTCTGTACTTGAGTGTCATTATTTAAAAACAGGATATATTTGCCGTTAGCGTGTTTCGCTGCATTATTACAATTCCTTAAAAATCTTAAATTTTCATTTGTTCTAACGACAATTATATTGGAGATAACTTGCCCTATTTGCTCCGTAAGATCATCAGAACAATCATCTGCGATAATTATTTCATAACTAACTTCGCTGCCTGAATTGTCGTATATTGATTTCAAGCAATAATAAGTATAGTTAAATTGATTATATACGGGTATTATTATTGAAACGACAGGATTATTTTCATTTTTAAATGTTATATGTTCATAGTCAGATATGTTTTTTAATGTTTTCTCCGCTTTTATTATTTTAACTTTTTCTTTTAAGTAATTTGAATAATAAAATGATTTATATTCCCGGATTATAATGAATTGATATATAATTTTATTAATTATTTTAAATGGAAAAACCAGTATTTTATAAATTATTTTAACTATAAATCTTCTTATGCTATCTTTTGGTAAAAAAATAAGAGATTTGTTTTTAATATATGCTATAAAAGTGTTCATGGTTGTGTAACGCCTAAGCCGAACTTTTCGTTTTTTAAGAAGGCATATAAGATGGTTCGAAGTCAGAGGTCAACGACAGCCAATAACTCCGTCTGATAATGCTTGCAGTATACAGTTTTTCTCAGCGTTCTGCAAGTCGTTTTTATTTTAATCCCTGAAATTAATCTGCTATACGGGGATGAGCAGGGCTTGAAAAAGTATGCTCCATTTCAAACAACTTTGTCAACTCCCGAAAATCTAATGTAAATAAAGCAACTCCTGTTAATTTATAAAATCGTTTGAATTCGTTCTCAATCAATTTTCTTAAAATTATTCTGCAGATATTTAATTATATTTTTTATTATTATGTCTAAAATTATATATTAATTTTCGTAAACTAGATGGAATAATTAATCTGTATATATTTTTTATATAAGAATAAAATAATCTTAATGGTTTTGTAATACGCCATGATTTGGAATTTAATAAATGATTATAATCATTTATTAAATTATTATATTTATAATCTATATGTATACTAGGAAATAATAATGCACTAATATATCTATATTGTTCAACAAGAATAGCACAAATTTCTTGATCGTTCTTATAGTAATGAATTAATTCAGTGAGAGCCAATAAAAATTTTGATGTTTTATAATCTATTGATTTTAATGACCATGCTCCTCCTTCGTGAACACGATAAACAGCCATTTCTTCATTGATTCTTTTTATTTTTCCATGTTTAACGAATAACATATGAAGTATATAATCGCCAATTACAAGAACAGGAAAATTATTATAATCATTTATTGATTGAGTATTATTTCTATATAATACGCTGGGTGTATGTATATAATTTGCTGCTGCAAGATTCTTTATATCTGTTATTTCAGGCATTTCAGGTACTTGATATAAATCAGAAAATTTCTCTTCACTTTCATGATAAATTTTTACATTATGAAAACAAATGGAATATTCTTCATTGGCTTCCATAAAATCAACTTGTTTTTGAAGTTTATATTCATCTATCCAGTAATCATCACCTTCACACAGAGCCATGTATTTCCCTTGTACACGAGGGTAATTGAAAGAACGAGAAATAGAGATACCTTTTGAATATTGATTTTCTGTTTGATAAATTGGCTTAATTATCTCAGGATATTTTTGTTCATATTCTTTAATAATTTCTGCAGTTCCATCTGTAGATGCGTCATCATTTATAAGAACTTCTATAGGAAAGTTTGTTTTTTGCATTATAAAACCGTCAAGGCATTGACGAATATAAGGAGCGTGGTTATACGCTGCGCAGCTAATTGAAACCAAAGGTAATTTATTCAAAATATTATTCTTCCTTTTTAAATATTCATAGATTCTTTAACTCGTTTTACAGCTGGAATAGTGTTTCCGTCTATATCCACTGTTTTTACGCTTCCATTAATTATTCGCGTTTGATAATGTTTCGCTTTTGGAAACTTATTTTCATTATCAATTAAAAATGGTACAGGCAGTATACCATCGCGGAATAATTTATAAAAACCCTCCGGAGTATATAAATTATTTATATTATTTTCCAATAATGAAATAATGGTTTTTACTTCTTCTAATAACTCATCGTATCTATATTGTACATTGCTGTTAAAAGACATATCTTCAATTTTTTTTGTTTTTCTTAATTCTCTGTATTTATCCAATGTATTAATAGTTATTTTTACGCTTTCATCTATTATTGACGGATTAGCGAGAATAACAGCTTCCGAATAACTTACAACATGAATGATTTCAGGACTATTTATATTATTAGGTTCTATATCGTCCATTAATGCGGTTACTGACGCCAATTGGATCTTAGCTTTCTCATAATCAGGCGAGAAATAATCCAATCCGGCTCTTGTTTGTATAATAACTTTAAAATTATTATCTTCAAGTTCTTTTATAATTTTTATTAATACGCGGCTTTTGGCTAAATCCTGTATACCCCATGTATATTTTGGAGTATTTAACATATTTTGCAAAATAAAATATTTAATTCCTTTATTTTTTGCCACTTTCGCGGTCAAATAATCTGATAAAATATATGTTATATCATCAGCTCCGCGAAAAGAAAAATGGTGTGATACATTCGCTTCCAAAGGCTTTGATATTGAAGCTATATATTTTATGGTATCAAAATGTTCTTTAAGATTTTCAAGCAGTGAATTTTTTCCTCTTCCATCCAATTCGCAGAACCACCAGAATGAAAGAGCATGCCAGGCTGTATATAAATATTTTTCATATATAGACGCCAAATTCTGAATATCTTTTGTTCCAGCGTATGTTCTAACAAGCATAGGACGCGCGGCTTCCCATATTCTAGCGTAATCCAAAGGCGAATTTATCGGCACGCCTCCGCCATTTGGTTTATTTTGCCAGTCTTCTCCAAAATTTGATTGTGTTAACTGTGATGTGCCAATTGATAATACGTCAAGATATCCTGATTTAGAAAGTTGTACGGTCCAATCAATAAATTCGTTTATCGCTTCTTCTTTATTAATACTATAAGGTCCTACATGAGCTCTGATAATTGGTAATGTATTTTTATCTCTGGATATATTTATTCTTTCTATAATTGAATCTGTTTTTTTTCCGAAATTTGAATAATTAAAATGATCTTTTGGTTTACAATTTAAATATTCACCGTTTTCTATTATTGATTTCGCTAAATTATTTCTGTCATTGTCATATTTACAATCTGCAGCTAAATCATTTGGCAATTTTTCTGACGGCACTCCCAATGATAATAAACTTTCATTAACAGACTCATCACCATAAAAATATATTATTTTATATTTTATATACCGCTGTATTAAACTACAGGTATCAGGTAATCCGGCGAAAAATAACGCTTTAATAACGCCGCCGTCTTCAAATAAAAGATTATTATTCTTTAACTGATAAAATAATTCTAAGAAATATTCTTTTCCGTCTTTCGGGTCAAGCCTGTAGCTGAAACCTATCCTTGTAATTCTGTTTTCATTTATCCAATTCTTTAGAATGCTTAAATTGTTAAGTCTTCGTATATTTTCAACCGCGTCAGATATAAATCCATTTGATATTATTGTTTTATATCCGCATTGACGCAATAATTCGGAAATTGTGGAAATTCCCAATGTATGAGCGTCGATATTAGTTTTTAATAGACCAAATACTTCATTTGGTAATAATTTATTCATAAATAAATTTTAAAAAAAATATTAATTAATTCTTTGAAAAACAAAAAAAGTATTGCCAAAATAATTTTTATTTTTCTTTTTTATTGGTTTGAAACTTAAAAATAAAGAAATAAAACTTAAAAATCTAAATAATATATTTTTATTCGCATTTAATCTTTTTTCTGTTTGATTATCTCCATAAAATAAATTGTAAATATTTTTTGCGATAAAACGTTCAAAATAACGATGTACTACAAAATCAATTGAAAATTTATATAATAATTTAAAACCGCAATTTTTTGCAATTTCTTCATATTCTGATGCTAAACGACGTATATAAGTATTTCCTGCAATACTGTTTTTCAAACCAGAAGTCTTATCACATAATATAAATATCCCCCCCCCATAATGGTATTTGAAGATGATCTTAATAATCTATAAATATTTTTAAATATATTGTATATATTATCATTTGAAATATGTGCTAATACAAAAATTGAGTAAACTATATCAAAATTTAAGTTAATAATATTATTATAGTTTGAGAACAGAAAAATATTATCATGTAATATCTCTCTAGCTTTTAATATAAACATTTCCGATACATCATAACCTGAGAATTCTATTTTAGGAAATATTTTATTTAAATAATTTAAATAAAAACCATCTCCACAGCCAAAATCTAATATTCTTATATCTTTATGCAAATTAAAGTTAATTTCTTTTATTAAAGAATTTAGTATAATACTCCTCATTTTATAATAATAAGGTATAGGACTTATAGTATAAAAATATTCGCCTTTGTATTTAAAAGATTTTATTGATCTTTCATTCCAATATTTTATAGCGTCATTATTCATATTAATTTATATAAAGTAATTAATAATTATATTTTTTAATAAGTTCTGATAAAGTCAAATTATCAAGACCTAAAGATTTTAATGTTCTTCCTGTTTTCAGGAAATTAATCATTAATAATGAACCGCAAATAGTTATAATTGAACTCATTAAATCTACATTAACATTTGCCAGTTTTCCTAATTCAGACATAGGTAATAATCCGGTAGGTATATCTTCTAGTAATTGTCTTGAATAAATTGATGTGGGCGATAAAATATTATGATAAGCAGGATTATTTTTTAATTTTTCCAAAAGATTATTACCTGTTATATTACTATACGCATAAGAAACCCAGTTATCCGCCGGAATTAAATCAAGACCATATGCTTTACCTATATTTAAACGTTCTTCATCTATTTTTAATATAAAATTTGAAATTTGAGTAGTAATATCACGATAAAAATAAAAACTTTCTCCTCTTTCTATGGCTGCGGCGTTAAATATTGTAATGCATGTGTGAAAAATTGCGCCAATATTTTCAAGACTTGTATGCAATAAATTCTTTGCCGGTATAAAACATGGAAAAAGTGATGAAATTTGCTGTAAAATATAATTTGTATTATTTATACAATCAGAAGATAATAAAACTTTATCTTTTATTCCAATAATATTTACATTTCCGTTATGCAAAATTCTGCACGCGAACATTAATGTTTGTGCTTCAGAAAGAAATATATTTTTTTTATTATTAAGATCAGAAAATATTTTCTGAAATTCAAACACACCACCTGTTCGTCCAGGGTTTAATAAAATAATTTGATTTTCTTTTAGATAAGGAAATATTTTTCTAGCAATTTCATTATGAGCATCTGCAGATGTTGCAATAAAAATTATATTGGAAAAATCGACAGCTGTTTTTATATTATCAGTTATAACTTCAATTTTTCCAACTCCATTAATCTTACCTTTTAACTTAATTTTTTTTGTTTTTACAATATTCTGTATTTTGCTAAGATTGCGATTATATAAGCATATCGAATGACCATTTAATGACAAGTATCCAGCAATTGCTTGTCCGCCATTTCCAGCTCCAATTACGGTAATTTTCATAAAGTTTCTTCTATTAGATCATGGCGAGCAATATCATTACCAAAGTTATCTAAAACTTTTATTTTTTTATTTATTTCATTAGTTTTTATTATTAATTCATCATGTGTATCAGCTGTAAGAAGAAAACCTGCAACGCGGTCAGAGCTTGTTTCCGATTTTTTTATTTCTGTTCCGATTGATTTATATTGAAAATAAATTAAATCATCAAAATTTAGTAATTTATTAAATATTCCATTATAACAATAAATATAATTCATAGAAGCATAATTAATTCTTTTTTTTGTTTTGATATTATATTCATGATTTAAAATAAAATCTACATATATTTTCATAATATTTAATCCAGTTAACACTTCAATTAATTTATATTTTGATCCTCCTCCCATTCTAGCACTGAATTCTAAAACAAAAAATTCATTTTGTTCAGTTAAAATTAATTGTATTAATAATGGAGTATTAACTAATTTAAACGCATTTACTATATTTTGTCCAATATTTTTTACTATAGTTTCCTGTTCTTCTGTTAAAATTGGATAATAACTTTGAGTAATTGTAAATGTATTTGAATTTTTCTTTTTCATTGTGCTAGTTGCGCAAAGAAAAATCGCTTCACCATTATTTACAAAGAAATCAACAGAAATTTCCTTGCCAAATTTATATTCTTCTACAATTGCTGTTTTAGTTCTGCTATAATTTATAGCGTTTGTTAAAGCATCATTTAATTCATTTTTGTTAATACATTTTATAACACCTTTTGAACTGTTACAATCGGCTGGTTTTACAACCAAAGGATAATTTAAATTATGATATAATTCATTATTTTTAATTATTAAATAATCAGCTGTTGGTATATTATTACTTTTTAATAATTGTTTCATATGTAATTTATTTGTTACATTTAACGCAGTTTCATATGAAATATAACATGGAAGATTTAGTTCCTCGGATGCTTTTGCCATTGTTAATAAAGCTTGATCTGTACATGCTGTTATAATTAAATCTACTTTTTCATACTTCGTTATATTTTTAACTTTTTCTATATCTAGTGTATCTGCAACAATATGTTTATCAGCAAAAAACTTAGCAACAGGGTTATCATAATAATCTATTAAAATAGTTTCATAATTTTTATTTTTTAATTCATGGATTAAAGCGATTTGATCTGCTCCGCCTGCAAGGACTATTGCTTTCATTAATTTTCCAAAAAAATATTTATTCTAATAATTTAACTTAATTTATTTTTATTATATCGTTTATCAAGTTTATCTTTGTTTCATAAGGTTTTGAATTTAATTTAAGATTTTCAAATGTAGTATTTTTATCAGCATTAAAAGCATTAACACATCTATAGGATTCGTGAAAATCCATATAGCGACAGAGTTGGCTGACGCTTATGAATCATTATATGTAATAAAAAATTCTAAATTACAATTTTTCACTTGCTCTTTATTTATAAAAATTTTTTATCATCAAAATCATTATATACCCCCTCATTTAATAGGGTATTAGTGCATATTCCTTTTTTTTTTCTTTTGCTCGAAAAATGATTTTGTTGGGTCTACCGCCAGTAATGGACCGTAACATTCCTGATATATATCTGGATGTGTATTAATTTCCAATAATCGTACTCCTTCATCTGTAATAATAAAATCAAATCCAAAAAATTCTAGTGAAGATAAATATCTGCATATATTTATTGTTACATTTTTTAATATATCATGATTCGGTAATATTTTACCTTTTAGGCTAATTTTTGTGTCCGGATGAACATCTAGAAAGCAGGTATTGTCTTTAGAAAAATTTTCCTTAAATCTATTATAAATAAAAAATTTATCCTCGAATAAACCAGTTTCGAAGTCAAACTTTATTCCTACAGCACCTTTCATGCAAGTGCTAATTATCCCACTTAATAATGTTCCAATTCTCGCAATTGCTGTTATACAATAATACTTTGGTTCTGTGTAAATAGTCTCATATTTGTTTTTAATTATTATTATACGCAGAGCGGATTCACTTCCGCCACCTGTTATTTTTTTTAAATCACGATGTTGATTTATATACTCAATTATTAGATATCCTTTTAATTGTGAAATAAAAATATCAAATTCACTGTGATTTACAGGCAATTCATTTTTGTATATAACATTGTCTTTATATTCAAGTTTATAAAATCCATCTCCTTGTTGTCCTCGGCTTGGTTTTAAAGCCAGTTTACCTTTATTTTTTAGAAGATTAATAATAAAATTTTCGTTTTTGGGTATATTATCTGGAGCATCCATAAGATATGAATAACAGCCATCATTTTCTATATATAAATAATATTCAGGCATTAATTTGATTAAATTATTATAAGTTGTATTAAGCATATATTTTAATGTAAGCTTATCATTTATCCAAATTTGAAAGTGATTATTCAATGGATGAAGCATAAAATAATCTTTATCAGACAAATATTCTCTGTAATTTGATTAATTTAATTTATAATCAAAAATTCTACTTGGATAAAATCCTCTTAATAATGCCCATTCTTTTTGTTCTTCTGTTATTGTAGGATTACTTATAAAATCCTTTTCTAAATTCTTTAAGAATAAATCAGCTCTTCTTTCATTCATTCCTTCAGATAATAATTGTTTTTTTAATTCGTTAAAATTAATATTCATAAATTATTTCCTCCATTTATTTTAATTTATACAAGAAAGAATATATTATTTATTAACCAGTAGTTCAGTTATTTTTTTCGCTTCTTTTCGAAAGATGTTATTAACGGGTAAAAATATCGTCTTCTAAAAATATATTTTATTTTAGTTTTTCATATAATTCAGCGCCGCCCATACCATACTCGTCTTTATTAATAAAAATAAGTTTCTTCTTCATATTATATTTTTCTTAATACATTTTCATCAAACCATTGAGGAATATTATTATTTTCTTTTATATTCAAAACATCACTTTCTTTTTCGAGAAAAAAGTCAAATGAGCCGTTTAATCTTTACGATGAATTGTCAAAAATATAAGCTTTATCAGATATCTTTAACGCTTCAAATAAATTATTCATGGTTCTTGAGTATCTACTAATAATTTTTTCGTCAGGGACACTATATCCGCCTGTTTCAACTCTGTTCATAATTCGCTATACATTAATTAAAGGATTTTCTGTTCCAATAAAATATAAATATATTTTAAATCCTGCCTTTTTTGCGATTTCCAATTCTTTAAATTTAATTATTTCCTACTCTACCTTAACTTGTGGTTTAACAGTACCGAGTATCTCTTTTCTTCCGTCAATATATTCTTTTACTATCTGGCAATTTTATACATAAGTTATCGGGATTCCTTTATCTCTGGCTTCCTTTATTGCGAAAAGACCAGCTTCATTGCACATACGCTGGAAATATTCGTACCTTGGAGTTCCTATTATTTGCGCATCTTCATCAAATATTCTATAGTTATTCATTTATTCACATTACCATTTTTAACGTACTCATAAATTCTATTAACATTTTTAAATTCATGTCTGCATAAATATGCAGACAAATAAAACTGTCAGCTAATTAATGAGTTATAAGTAAATGTATATATATTTTTTTCATTTCTATCTCTCATAACAATTTATTTATACAACCTTAAATTATTTTCATAATTTTTAGTTTCTTCTAAAAATAATTCATATATATACGAAGAACTCTCAGTATATAGTTCGCTTTATACATCTTGTAATATTTCAAATGTTTTTTATTTAATTAATTGTTCTATTGCGCAATCAATTGAACAATTGTTTGTTTTAGTTAAAATATCTACAAAATTTGTACAGATATACTCTATTAAATATTTTTGTATTTTGTTTATAATGAGCATGAACCTTCTTTATTTAAATATTGAATACCTTTTTTTATATGAAAAGATATTTGTTTTGTTAATTCTTTGTATTCTAATCTTCTTTTTAATTCATTTATTGTTATTATTTTATCTTCAAATAAATCAAACAATAATCTAATATCATCATTAGCAACAGGACCAATAACAATAGCATGTTTTAAATCAAAATTACTATTTAAATCTGATATATTAGTAAAATTTCGATTGAGATTAGTAATAACAAATAAAGCCCATTCATTAGATGGAAATGTGAATTCTTTTATATTAATATCTTTATTACTAAAAATATTATCATCAATATTATATTTAATAATATATTGTTTTCCTACAAATTGTCTGACTGTTCTCCTTGCCATATTTACAGCTTGATCCTAAAACTCTGTTGTATAGAAACCTTTGCCAAAATTTTTGTATGGTTTGCTTTTATTTAGATCAATTATATCTATTTCTGTATTTGTGTCATGAAATAAAATCATTTTAAATTTCCGCCGTTTTTTTTACAAATTAATGCTTCTAATGTATCTTCTTTTGAAAATATATGTTCAATTTCATAATTTTCTAATAAATATTGAATACCTTTATATTTATTTAAATATAAAAAAGCATCCTTAATAGTTAAATCGAATTTTTCTGCAAAATCTACAATACAGGAAATAAAATAAAAGATTATCTTCTTGTTATAGTTATTTAAAATCATTTACTTTCTATTTGTTGTATAAACTTACAAATCCTATTAACATTTTCTAAATACAAGTTCGCATAAATAAGCAGACAAATAACAGTGTCAACTAATATATAAGCTATAAGCAAATTCTGCGGGGAAGAAGAATCAAAATCGCAATAAGGCGAAATAGTTACAGTTTGTAATGCGAAGTGTCAGACATACCCATGATGGTTTATTAATTCCTTATTTTATTTCAAGATTCTAATAAATACCATGGTTCATTATTTCCTTTCCAGAATGTACAATAAAAACATAAATCAATTGGATACTTTTGCTGCCATGATAAAAAAATTTCTTTCTCTTTTAATTCAGATAAATCAAAAAAAGCTTCCTTAGTATTGTTTATAATTGATTTGTACTTTGTAATATTATTAGCACCTATTGCAAGTGAGCAGTGAGATAATTTACCATTCGGTGTAAGAATGAAACAATCTGAAGTGTAACATGGTTTTTCTACATCTTGTCTATCTTGATGGAATTCCCATACCGAAAACATTGATTGATCATGTACATTGATTGATGTATCTGGACATAATTTTTTAAGTAACAGTATTAAACGATTATACTCTTCATAACCTCCAAGTTTTTCAACAATAGTTTTATAAATTGAAATACCAAGACCGTTCAATTTATTGATAATCGGTGCATATTTTATTATTCGTTCTTCTGAAGCCCAAAAGAAATTTGTTGTTAGTCCAATTCTTTTTGATGGATATCGGTTTTTGAGTTTTTCTATAAAACTACCATCAAGTATTTCAGAATTTAAAAAAGGTTCGCCTCCTGTTATGGCTATTGATTTGAATTGAATATCTTTATCTTCTAAAATGTCTAACCACTTAAAAAAAGATTCTACGGAATGAGATTTTTTATTTGCAAAAGGAGCTCCAGTAGAACAATACATACAATTAAGACTACAATGTTCAGTTACAAGAAGATTTATATTACTCATCATATAGAGATGAAATGGAGTTGGTTCAAGGGTTAGTTTATTAACATCAGGCTTGTGTGATTCATTTATTTTTATCGGGGGGGGTATTTTGATTATTTCATAACCTAATTTTGCGAAAATCCTTTTTATCATCTTTTTAAGAACTTTCATTATCTTAGCCTCTTTAATATCATTAATTTTATACCTTACTAAATAAAAGTTAATATATCAAATTAATTTTCCATCATAAGTTTTTTATTTGACATTTAGCATAATATTACAGGTAACTGATGTTTTGCCAGTCCGAACAAGGGTTGGCACAGCTAAACCATGGTCTACAAAATATGGGTGAGGAAGGCATGGGAATGAACGTGAACCGAAGGTTCAAGGTGACATCTAGCCGATTGAATCACGATGGTGCGAACAACACCCACAGTAGTTACCGTTTGTTATGTGAAGTTGTCCATTTGCAATACTACATTTTTGATATTACAGGTAAATTTCATAAACTGTAAAATTACCTGTATTATCTATTTTTTCATTACAACTTGGGGAAATATAAGCAAAAACTAGTTCATTTGCATTATGCTGTACATCGGCCACTTTAAATGGAGTAATTGTTATTAAATGACCACGATGTTTATCAGTCATTTAAGGTATATCATTTGGAAATGGAACATCCTAGGCAGATGACCCATTACTAAATTTATCTTCAAATGTAGCATTCCTTACTAATAAACCATTTTTGAAAGTTATTTTCATTTTATCCTTCCTTTTAATACTTAAAAAAATAGATTAGTTTATTAAAATTATAGACAATTTATCAGAAAAGTCAAGACGTTTTATCCAAATATTTCAAATAAAATATTATTTTTAATTGAAATAGCATAAGTAATAAGAAATATTAATTTTCAATACACCATTATTATATGTATACATTTACTATTGCTTATAGATATTTTCAAAATATATTAATAAAACATGTCTTTTACTAAAATATTTAACAATTATACTTTATATATTTTACAATGTCAATAGATTTATGTCGCCTAACGCATTTTCTATACATTCAGAATAATTTTGCTCATACATATTGTTTGTATAGTCAATTATATTTTTTTTATATTTCCATAATAATAAAGCGATCATTAATAACCACGGATAAGGTTTGATTTTATTATCTCACAAATCCTATTAACATCTTTCAAATCCAAGTCCGCATAAATAGGCAGACATAAAACGCTGTCAGCCAATTTATGAGCTATAGGCAAATTCTGCGGAGCAGAAGAATCTAAATCGCAATATGGCGAAAATGCGCTAATTAATGGATAAAAATATCTTCTTCCAAAAATATTATTTTGTTTTAGTTTTTCATATAATTCATCTCTGCTCATGCCATATTCATTCTTTCTAATAAATATTGGAAAGTATGAATAATTTGATTTGATATTTGGATATTCATCCATTATTTTTATTCCGGAGACCTCTTTTAATTCATTTTGGTAATATTGCGAAATTTTTTGTCTTTTTACGATTGTATTATCAATGTATTTAAGGTTTAATAAACCCAAGGCGGCTCTAATTTCATCCATTTTTCCATTAATACCGGGCATAATAACATCTGTCTCAGAAGCAAAACCAAAATTTTTTAATTGATCTATTTTCTGTTTTGTTTGCGCATCATTACAAACAAGCGCACCTCCTTCCGCAGTGTTATATGTTTTAGTCGCATGAAAACTTAATGTGGTAATATCTCCAAATGATAAAATACTTTTTCCGTTTTCTTCTACGCCGAATGCATGAGCCGCGTCATATATTATTCTCAAACCATGTTTATTTGCAATTTTTTTAATTGCTTCAGTATTGCATGGCGTACCGTAAACATGAACAGGCATTATTGCGGTAGTTTTAGAAGTAATTGCATTCTCAATTTTATCAGGATTCAAATTACATGTTTTTTCTTCAACATCAACAAAGACAGGTTTTATTCCATTCCACCAAAGAGAATGTGTTGTCGCTACAAAACTGTATGGAGTAGTTATTACTTCTCCTTTTATATCTAGCGCTTCAAGCGCTACCATAAGAGGTAAAGTTCCATTTGAAAATACACTTATGTAAGAAATATTTAAATATTCGCAAAGAGCTTTTTCAAGTTCCTGATGATAAAATCCGTTATTTGTAAGCCATTTACGTTTCCAAATATCTTTAAGGTATGGAATAAACTTATTTAAGGGAGGGAGAAACGGCTGCGTAACGGTTATATTTTTTATCATTTATTTCTTCTATTCAAGAGTTCTTGCAATGAAATTAATTGGTCTGACTGCGCCTATCCATTTACCATGCCATCCGGAAATATTACGATCTTCTTCTATTTCAAATGAATTAGACCGCTCATGTATATAATAATTAGTTGAATTGTAAACGAACCAATTATTTATATAATAATTACCATCATTCATAAAATTTGCAGGAATATGGAAAACAGCTTTATGCAATCCTTTTGATAATGGAATATTAGCAGTAAAAATATTAAATATACATTCACCTGTAGAATTATATAAATGCATACTAACATTAACCGGAAATCCTTCTTCCATGCACCAGAATTCCGTTATAATATCAAATGAAGTTTTTACAGTTAATTTTTCACCTTCGTATTTTATATAAGCGCTTTTTACTTTTATATTTTTATAACCTGGCGCGTTTTCGAATTCCCAATAATTATTAATTATTCCTTCTTTTATTTTATCAGATAAATAACTCGTAATACATTCATTAATTACTCCTGAATAAGTAATTAAACCATTATTTAAAACAATCCCATTTATACATAAATTCCTTACCGCAGTCATATTATGACTGACAAACAGAACAGTCCTGCCTTCCCCGGTACTCAAATCCTGCATCTTGCCGAGGGCCTTCTTCTGAAACTCCGCATCCCCCACCGCTAAAACTTCATCAGCTATCAAGATATCGCTGTCAAGGTGGGCTGCAACAGCAAACGCGAGGCGTACATACATGCCGCTTGAATAGCGTTTAACAGGCGTATCAATATGGTGTTCTATCCCGCTAAACTCTATTATCTCATCAAGTTTTTCATCAATGCGTTTTACTTTCATTCCCAATATAGCGCCGTTTAGATAGATATTTTCCCTACCGGTTAACTCGCCGTGAAAACCGGTACCTACTTCCAGTAAACTAGCGACTTTCCCTTTTATCTTTATAGAGCCTTCAGTGGGAGAAGAGATACGCGATAACATTTTTAAAATGGTGCTTTTCCCGGCTCCGTTTTTACCTATTATCCCAACCCTGTCTCCCTGTTTTATTTCAAAGCTTATGTCTTTCAGCGCCCAAAAATGATCTTTATCGCCGCTATACCTGTTTTCTCCTATCTTTGAATGCGGATCATCCTTTTTAAATTTTATCGCAAAATATGTTTGTATATCCTGCCAAAGCGTACCGTTATTAATTACGCCAAGACGGTACATTTTGGAAAGATGCTCTACCTGTATTGCTGTATTTGACATCTGTAACTAAATAACATCAACGAAGTTCTTCTCATTCTGGTTAAAGAGAATGAGTCCGAAAAAGAGAAGTGAAACAGTAACTGCAATACTAACTGCAATCATGGAAGCGTCAATGGAAGAAGCGCCGAAGAACC